>Ga0116227_10000671_pt1 | contig 69134 bp, 44 predicted proteins | sample S1TSphgellanicum_FD_89693 | JGI IMG/M metagenome (GOLD analysis project Ga0116227, IMG submission 89693) | Host-associated microbial communities from peat moss isolated from Minnesota, USA - S1T2_Fb - Sphagnum magellanicum MG | ecosystem: Host-associated > Plants > Peat moss > Unclassified... | reverse complement strand
TTAAATCATATACACAATAGTGAACAATTGGACAATTGGAAAGTTAGCCAACAAGGAGGTTGTCAAGATGAACAACTTAAGTGGTAAAATGTTTTCCATATTACATAACATATATGATATGGCCCTTGAACCTTTATCAATTAATCGTTTTAGGCTCCATTCCAAGAATCCTCCTAAGTTTTAGGATAATTAAATGAGTTTATCATGAAATAAAATTTATTAAAAATATCAATCAAACATTTATGAAGATTTTAATTTTTAATAGAGGCATTGAGTTTAATGCTTAATCAAACTAATTAAAACCCTTGTTGACTACCTATTCCCATTTTTTTCATTCATTATTTTGGTATGAACCAATGTTGGATGGTTCTTGATTTTTATGAAAAATGTCAAACTTTAAATGCTTTCTGTTTTGGTTATAGTTCCACAATAAATGGAAACTTGGGTTTGATTTTGATCTAGTTCTTAAAAAATAATAATTCAAGTTTTGACTTTGGTTCCAAACTTGGGTTTTAATTCTAATTTTGGTTCTATAACTAGATTTGATTAAAACTTTGGTTCCAATTCGGATTTCAAAAATTAAACCTGGTTCTATTTAGGGTAATTGAAATTGAAACTAACAATTTTAACTAACTAAACCAAATAATTGCCCAACACTAGTATGAATTATGAACAAAAGGTTTTGTAGGAAGGTGAATGAATAACTAATGTGGCCCACACATTACATAGTTTTTTATGGCAAATCAACAACTATTGAACCTATGATTAATAATTTTCATTTTTTTGTACAATATTTATTTATTTTAGAAAATGAACTTTGGCACTTTCAACTTTTCAACACTTAATGAATAAGTATGCAAAATACATCTTTTGATGTGTGTTTGTAATAACCACCCAATGGTTGGGGATGGAAGTTTGATTCTCAATCATTTTGACAAATATCAATACAAATTTATTTAATTTTTTGGCTAGACCTCCAACAATTTTTTTTTGTTAAACATTAGTTGTAAGTCTTAATGTCAAATGCCAAATGATCAACACCCCCTCACCCCCATTTCTATATAATGAAATCCTTTTTTATGTATGCCAACAATTTTTTTACTTGGTGAATTTTTGCAATTATTAAATTTTGTGTGTGTGTTTTTTGGCATGCTTGGCCAATTTTTTGACCTCATAAAATTGAAAATAAATTCTCTATTTTGTACTCATTGAAATGAACATGTAACTTAAAACAGGTTTGAACTTGTGCAAGTTAATTTTCAATTGAATCCTTATTAACACATAGGTAGGGTGTACAACTAAGCCCCGCACAACATCCACCCATCATTAAAAAAACCCTTGGAAAAATGCAAGAGAAGAACCTTACACATTTTTGGGATAAGATCGCCCATGCACCTAAAACAAGATCACCTTTATATGGGCTACACCTCTTGGGGAGCTCATCACATTTGCTTAAGGACTTTGTTCACCAAAAACACATGCATTTTCTCTTGTGAAAAATTTCATATTGAAAAGAACACTTAGGTTTATTATGGCATAAGTTTGTTACACAAAACTCTTATCCAAAGCTTAACATAGAATAAAAACATGAAACTATGAGAAAAAGAATACATGCCTAAGTCTTCACTCACAACCCCTTAATACATTTTAGAGGATGAATGGATGAGTTATTGTCTTCATTCACCCATGTTTACTAAACAATCCCATTCATTCACAACAAGTCATTAACATTATGCCATATATTATCATCTTCCTATAAACAAATCATTCAATTATTAATAATCTTTGTCCCTATAATTTAGTGCCAAGTTCATAATTCACTTCTAATTATTTCTAACCCAAAATAATTAATTAAATTACTTGTATAAGTCCAAACTTATGCCCCTTATTAAAGATCCTCAAGGTAGGCCCACAAATTAAATTATTTATTTTTGTACTTGCCTCTCCTTTTACCCATGGGCCCCACTAGTTATTTAACTTACAAACCTTACCCATAGTAACCTATTGAAGTTATAAGCACATTAATAACTCACATGTAGATCAAACAAGTGAGAGGTATTATTCATGATTCAACATTCTATGTTTCAAATTTCAATATTGTTCATTGAAATATTCATATTCATGCCACGTTGAAAAAATAAAATAAAAATAACATTGATTGATATACATACCAAACTTCGCCCCACTTGTACTTAGCACTTGGCCCTACAACAATATTTATCCCTTCAAAGATTAGGGTAGCTAGAGACGCCCATCACCGAACACAAGCCTACAACCAAACACCCATTTAATGCTAGGGGTTGTTGGTTATAGAACATACACGATTGTATGGGCATTTGAATCTTTTCCTATGACTAAACGTTTGAATATGAATAATTGAGTTTTAAAATTGTTTTTCATATGACCAAAATGCGACTTTTATGTTCAGTCATCAACTTAAATTTAGTCATATTTACACACTTTTAAACCATTTTAAAGTGTGAAAATATTTGGTGATGGGTGGTGAGATGATAAGAAAATCATTATGAGAAATCGTGTTCATTGAAACCACACTACCTTGCAACTAAAACTCAAAAAACAACTCATATACAATTATTGTGCAACTATCTCTTGGATGTTACAACTAATGTGCAATTATCCCCCTAGAAATATGATGTATTAATAAATAAATTGTCACATTAGAAAATTAGTTAATTATATTATAATTGTAAGTGAGTTGAAAATGGGTCTTTTATATGATAATTTATACACATTGTAGATACATATGTAGTCAACCATGTTTGATTTTTTCAAGAATTGCATTATAATTGCATGTGGCAATTACTTTAAAATTGTTGTAAATGTGCCACTAAAACAACAACTATGTTGCAACTAGGTATATTGTACATAGATTTGATCATGCCATGTGTCCACATTTCCACCACCCATTATGGAATACATTTGCAACCAATTTTTTATTATGATTCTCATTGATACAATTAGCCTAGCCACTAATGCACCACTACTAAAACACTACTATTCAATTATGTTATGACTATAATACTACTACTTGTAATTTAATAAAAATACATATTCATTAGTTAATTATGTTTTCATCACATGTGTTTCATTTTAAGCGATTTAAAATGTTTTGGGAATGCCACCTCAAACTTTAGAAATCATATTTGAAATGTGAAGGAAATGGAGTAATGAAAAAATAACAAGAAGAGAAATAAGCTTTCCAACTTACAAAACATTTTTTTTTCCTTTTTGGACCCCTCCTACTTTCAAACCTCATAACTTTTATTATTAATATTAATTTTAAATGACTTAAAGTGTTATAGGAGTGCCACCTAAAGTTATATAAATCATCTTTGAACTTTAATAGTAATAAAACAACATACAAGGATTTTTTAGGTGTTTGAGAACTAGCCTTTGTAACATTTGGTGGATTGTTTTTTTTGAATTTTGACCCCCTTTACTTTGGGGGCCCATAACTTTCTCAATTCTATTCCATTTTTTATAATTTTTAGTGCCCTAGAAGCGTTAATAGGAAGGGTTCAAGTTTTGTTTGGACACCGGGAATAATGGAGCCCTCCCCTTGGATCCGGCCTACCCTAAACATTCAAATGTTATAGTTGCAACTCAATTGCAACTTAATTTGCAACTAAGGAACAACTAAAAGATTTAACCCATATGCTTTATCTTCGAATCCCATGTTACAAACTATATAAAAAAAGGTTTGTTCTTTCATATTTTCACATCGAAATACAAGTGCCATTTTGGGTTGAGCTGAAAAAAGCTTAACCTAAAGGCAAAACATAATGTTTTAAAAAACATTCATGGTTATGTTTTGCAAAACGAAATATGTTGAACACTCAAGTTGAAGGAGAGATAATCAAGCAGGCTGGAAAATGGGATGACCACACCATCGTGATTTAAGTTTATGATGGAACAGATGCCATATATTTCTTAGGCCGAGAATAAGGCCAATATAATGTGGATATTTCTTGATTACTGAAGGATTTATTGTACAAGGACATACCATTGACATTATATGTTAAAACTAAAAATGTAATGGACAAGGAGAGTGTGTTCATAACTTGGGATCACAATGGCATTAATGTCAAATATCGAAAGAATCTATGTCTTGGATGTCTCCAATTTTCTTGAGGACTTGTATATGGACATCCCAATAGAATTTCATGTTTATGACACAAAGGACTATTTTGACACAATATGACATTTATTAATTTTCAGTTGAATTCATAAATAAAAAAGGAACAAATGTCTTTGCCATTTGACAATATGTTTAGAAACTCATGGAAATACCATTTTGATAATGTATTATCAAGGTTCCATCTTTTGATAAATATTGCAAGCAATTTGGTTCAAGTAAATAAATTTTTTCTTTCTTTTTGTAATTTCTCATTCTTTTTTTTATTATAATAATTATAGCTAAATGCTCCTTTTTTTTTGCCCCATGGATCATTTTGAATGCCCTTGGAATTGAAAGTTTCCAATTTAAATTATGAATATGAAATTGTATTATATGAAATACACCAATTTCGAAATAGGGTCCCAAACCAGATGCTTACAATTTTATTACCAAATAACTATATAGTTAGAAGAAAATATGTTTATGTCACCATGTGGATTTGCATATAATGTTCAACCTATGTGTAAGAATTGCAAAATGCCAAATGCTTATGATTGTGAAGCCTTTGTGATTCATGACCTAGGAGGATGATTAATGGCAAAATTTAGATGTTGGGGTCAAGGCTCATGGTAGTCACTATCATTTGGGGCTTCAATTGCTTCATCAAGAATGTTGATGTCATTGTCATCATCATCATCATCATCGTTGTGCCCCTCTTCCATTTCTAAAATGTCTGTCCCACGCAAATTTGTGATGATATTTCGGCCCGAATGTTTTGTCACAATTCGTTTAGTGGGGTGTCATCCTTCAATATCCAAAATGCCATCATTGGTGTGTGGTCATTCATAATTATCTTCACCAAAAAAAATAATTATTGTTGGAACAATAGGCCTCTTCCTTTGAATAATTCGACATGTGGATGAATCTTTAATATGTGGCAAAAGATGATTCATGGAAGATACCACAATGATTAATCTTGACCCCACTAAAACTTTGGGTATTGGGGGTCTTAGATGCCATAAGTGCTGGTTGATTGGTGCATGGTTAGAATTTGAATCACCTTATGCTAACTTTTTCAGTCTTGCAACTTTAGGACTTGAAGGATTTGGATCTGTAACTTAGGGTGCATTTATGTTAGTGATTGTATGGGGCCCACACATGGCTCCAATGTAATATCCCCAATGTCATTAATTACAATATTGGGAGGATTGACAAGTGGGTCCAATTGTATGTTTGAAATGTTATTTAATGTCTATTGTGCATTTGGTTCCAGAATGATGATTCAAATTAATGGCGTGTCTGCACTAATTGGGAGGTCCACTTCCATGGAACTCATTGATTGCATGGACATGTCTTGATTTGGGGCCATTAAAGCATGTACATTTTGGGGGAGTGCATTAAACACTTGAACATTATTATTTTATAATGGCATGTTCAAATTTGCATCACCATTGTTAGACCCTTGAACTTGCCAAACTATTGGATCACACAACAATCTTGAAAATGGAATCTCATCATCATGAGGGAATTCGAAGGGGTCATGTTCGACTTCATCCTCATCCAATTAATCTAATATTATGGGGTCCTCATTCAATGAGTCGTTTTCATCTACACTTTCATCAACATTAGACATTGAGTTTTTAGACACCATATTCTTTTTGTACCATGTCGTGGGGTTGGTGTTAGGTCGTTCTCCAAGAGCTTACTATTAATGTATATGTACACCAGGTTTTTTGTTCGACCCGATGTTAATCGATTTTACACTTTGTTGTAGACAAATGAATATGAATTCCAATTCCATTTGCACGATGATGTAGAACACACTTGCGCCAAAATGCAATGAGTGATGGGTGCAAGTGTGCGTCCACCAACTCCAATCAAATCCCACCACTTGTGTGGGAACAAATCTAGGTCTTTCATTGGGGGGTGTCAAAAAATGGACTTCAATTTTCCACAAATCTCTTAAAGTTAAGGCATAGGTAGTTGGGGTACGAGTTAGTTGCAAAACTCTATTTAAAACCTTTGCATTTGCATCATCATGTAGGCGAGTTTCACCCAACAAGTATGGATTGAGAAAGGTCATTGCATAATGTAAATCGGTTGTCAACATCTTCCACCTCTAGTAAAATTGATCTTCAATCACATTTGCAAGGTTTGATGGCAATTCAAACAGAGGATTTCATAAGGATAAAACATGTCTCTTTAATGTTTTCATGATAAACCACACTTTCCCCATGCAAGGTTGTTTGCCATCAAATGCCTTCAATGACATTAAGATCGGTTCCACCATGTGTACAAAATTAGCACAAGTATCCCAAAACTTGTCCCTCCTTATGTTGGCTTGAATAGCTTTCACCTTGGCAAGTAACTTTTGACGATGACTGCCACATAATGAGTTGAAAAAAATTGTTCAACCAGGATTAGCAACAATTTGTTTAATGGTAGGTATGAATTTGAACAACCTTTCAACCATTAAAAAATTGGTTGGAAATCATGTTTCAATGGGGTTTAGCAATAGTAGATTGGTTTTATAACAACAAGATTACTAATGGCACATGGTGTTGTTGTATGAAATAAACAATAATTTTCACCTTTTTCGCAATTCGTTTTGCCCATGTTGTTTTTCCCTAACCTTCCAATAGCAAGTCTAGACAATGGACAATACAACCTTGAAAATAAAGATTTGGAAAATGACGAATTAGAAGGTCAACTACACTTTTCATGCTCGAAACATTGTCTGTATAAATTTGTATAATGTTGTTGACTCTAATGGTTTCGATGTATCCACCCAATGCATTACATATGGAATGGGCATCCGTCCCTCCCCAATTGTGTCAATGAATACATTGCCACTTGAACAAGAAAACATTTTGTTCAACAATGGACGTTGTGCAATGTTGTCCCAACCATTAGAACAAATGGTTGTTCCATATTTGTGAATCAAATTTCATGTCCTCTTACTTACCTGTTTGCACACATCCACCTTGGATTGTTTCAACAAACATGTGCACAATCCATAGTACAACGGGGGTTTGTAGTAGGTTCGAGATTTGGAGGTTGTTTTCACAACTTTTATGAACATTAAGTGTCACACAACATTGAAGGGGATGTTCGCCTCAAACGAAAGTTGCCCACTTCTTGTCCAAATATTGTTGTTTGGCTAAATTCAATCCTTCAAGCAATGAAACATGTTGAAAGGTTCAAGTGTTGTTATTTGTGGATCTATTAGGACCCTTTGTGTTGTTTGTAGGGGGGTGAATTTTTGAACCCTTTCCATTTGAGATGTCGAAGTAGATTCTCTTTCCACTGAAGGATTTGATTTTTCCATGGCCACGTCTTCTATTCACCCATCTGAGATATGGGTTGGTACTTCCATGCTGTTTAGTGGTGGAAAGACAAGTCCACCACATCGACCAAATAATGCGTTCACCCATGGATGTGCTTTTAAAGACATTACAATTCCAGCTCGCCCATTGCCATCATATTGATAGCCCAAATGGAAAAGCATTATATCCTTGTGGTACGAAATAAAATCGTTACAAACTTGCATTCCACCTTCCTTGGCTTATATTTTGGCATCAAATACCATGGATTCCACACATTCCACCTTCCTTCCATCAATAAAACACTGTACATAAGAACAATAAACTTGATTAATATAATTAATGTATTCAACAGTAAGATCAGACTTCACCTTTAGGGCTACAATTGAAATTCGACACTAATTGCAAATGCAATATAACGATTTGAAATTCAAACACTCATAAAGGTTTCACCCCTCCTTCCCAAGGTATATGGCAATGGTTGGTGTTTAACAACACAAGGCCCACACACTTCAAAGGAGAAAGTGAGAATTGACATGCAAGGTTTACATTTTATTACTAAGCAAACCAAATTTTGTCGCCAAATCAATGGTGGACATCAATCCACTATCAATTGAACGACCCAAATCCACAAATGTGTGGTGATTGAAAAAAAAAATCAATCGCCACATGATTGGCATTGGAATGTTTTCTGTCACTAAGCTTGTGGCAATCGAAATAGGCCCAATTTCAATCACCCATAAGCTTGCCCCAAGCAACTTGAGAATCCCTTTGACCTAGGCTAACCTTATATTGATGTGACGCAATGATATGTTTGTGTCCATATGCGTCCGTTGTGTTGTGATGAACGCACGAATATTGTGACAACCTTGATCCCAACTATAATTACAATAGAAAAATCTCCATAAAATATAAATATTTTTAATTGCATTAAAAAATCACATAAATTAGACTTAAACCTCAAGGGAAGATTGTACATCATTCATGTTAACCTCATTTGGATATTCAGATTTCACTTGTTCTAGAAAATGGCAACAACCAACAAGGTGATAAAAAAATTGTGACATGTTTAATCCCGAAAGATGTCAAGATATTTTTCTTCAAGATATAATTTTCTTCTTTGTGTAAGGACTTTTCCTTCAAGCTATTTAATATTAAATAAATCTATGACTAACTTTTATGAAATCAAGTATTTGTTCTTTGATTTTGTTGAACAAGTTATATTTTTTTCTTTTTTGATTTCCTACAATAATTCCATAGCTTTTATCAATTTGACACTTACTCAAAAGAATTCTAGAGACATGATAGTAAGATCAACATCTTCAAGATTGAATGTGTTGGCATGTGCATGAATCGTTTTGGACATAAATTCACCAACTATATTTGAAATATTCATATGTATAGTGACTTGCTTTTGGTCCTTTCTTTCATCTGCCAACCCTTTTTTCAACCTATAAACATTGTTATCCGGAAAATAATGAAAATTTATTAAATATGGGTATAAAATGTTGAAACTTAGGATCGAATGCATGAGGTTCCAAAATATTTATGTTGTAGTACACAAAACAATACCAGTGATTGGTTGAAGGTAGGCAAGGAAAATAAAAAGATAGGATTAAACTCAAATTTGACCAAATTTGGTGCTAATATAAGTTTCAATCCCCATTTAAGCCCCAATGTTTTTTTTTCAATGTTCTTTTTAGAAATCTCACCCCCTTATGCCCAAACGGGGGTTCTAGTGCTATGTTTTCCTTACTTTATGGATATCTTTATTGTATCATTGGCATTTCTCTTACATGTCAAAGCCAAATTCCAAGTTTATTGTTTTCTTTTTTTGGTAATAATTACAGACCAAGCCCCATTTCTTTTGACATGTTTAATTGTCTTTGTTAAAATTAAAGCACAACACCACCAATTTTGCATGCAAGTGAGACCAACACTTTAAAACAAGTTTTTAGCCTTTTAGAATTGTACATATACTTTTCACTAACATTGATCACGATAAAATAAATGCATATTTTTTGCAAGCTTCAATGTGAATCCTTCATAGCAACAACTTATATGTAGTATAAACAATTTAATTACAACAAAAAAATACAAAGGGCTTGAAACAAGGTTTCTTTTTTCATATTTGTGATTTTGTTGAATTGGCAATCATCCATAATACAATTTAGCCAAATTTGGCTATAAACAAGATATGAAAGTAAAAAAGTTTGTTTTTTTCACACTTTTGGCTACATGTTAGAACCCAATAGAGAAAATTGACAATTTTTTTAATTATAAAAAATTGGCAACAAGAATATTAAAAAAACATATTTGCCAATTTAGCCAAAAAAAAGGCTAACTTGAGATGTCTTGCATTTCCTGTTGTAGTGTGATGACTTGAATCACTCAATGATCCTTTCACATACCTTTTTTTTTTTCCTCCCTATCTCTTATTTTAAATCAGCAAGTTCTTCTTTGACAAACTTTTTTCTTGAGACTCTATGGTTTTTTTTTGTAAGATTCTTGGTAGAAGCTTATTGGTGTGAATTGTCTACACTTCTCTTTTGACTTTGATGGAAGATCAACAAAAGGTGGATAGAAAAATTGTGGAGGAGGGACAAAAAGGCTCAAAGATGACACACATGGTTCACCATTACCAAAAAAAAGTGCAATAAAAAGGTTGAAAACCCATTTTGAAGAAATTGCAATCTACTCAACTATTGCTCTCAATTAGACCTGCAAATGCTTAAGGAATAGTGCTATTTTCATGAGATTCCATCTTCTTCTTGCACACAAATAGGTATGTTGCAACACAATGAAGAAGCAAACAATTTCCAAGAGAAGAGCTCTTGGGACTTCCTTCTCCTCTTGGGAAATGTTTACATGCTTCATAAGTCCAAACGTTTTGGCACAAAAGTTAGGGATGTGATTATCAAATGGGTGGGGTCCCAAAAAAAGGGTTTCTAGATAGAATTCCTCGGAGCTATAAAAATTTAGGTGAAAGGCCACATTGGATGCTATGACATGAAGTTTGGTGGGATGTTTCTTTTTTGTGCCAGCTACCAGTGTTGGCAAGTTCTTTTATTTTAAACCCTAAACAAACATTAGGGATCCTGAAATCTCAAAGGAAAATAGTGATTTTTAGGGGTGAAGAGAACCTTTAGCCTTAATTTTTGACATTTTTTTTGGGGGCTAGGTTTTCTAGGTGTGGGTTTGAACTTTGGTTTATTCATATTTTAAAACCCTATGGTTTTAGTTTTGCACACTTTTTCAATAATCTTTGGGCCAGTTAAAACCAACTCTAGTTCTATGCACACACTCTCCAAGATGCCATATTGTTGTATGGGTATGAATTTTAGAACAAATTAAAACTAAGGATTACATAGGAACAAAGTTTTAGAAGTAATTAAAAAAAATCAAATGCCTATAAAGTTTAACCTATTTACTTAAAAAAACCCGAAACTTGCATGAATATTTTAGTTTTTTTCAAGGTTTCAATTTCAATTTGGTTCTAGCCAAAGGCTCATTCCACAATTTGATTCTTGTGCTACTTCCACCAAAAGGACATCAATTCAAAGTTCAAGCCACAATAACTTGAATCCCTTGGGGTTGACACTTCAAACCAGGGAACTTGCCAACATACCAACATTAGTAGCTACCAACACATGTTGGACGGTTCTTAGAACAAGGAACAAATAACCATCGATCATCAACCCAGGTATATGTCCACTTACCTGCAGGTTCTCAAAAATTTGAAAGACTGATTTTGGTATATAACCATAGTTCTCAGAAAATATAAAAAAGTAAAAGAAGCAGCAAGAGAACCGCCAATTCCAGTTATTGCCAAAATAAATAAATAAATAAATAAAACCCTTGAAGAAGGGCCAATTCTGGTTATTGGGAACCCAACACTGGTTGCTATCACTTCACTCCAGCCCATCATGGCCATGCCTTTGTAACTTCTTCACAATAAGAAGACAACTTAGCCACCAAGCAACATCTGCAATTTTTTGTTGAAGAAAAGTCTTTTTTTCTAAGTTCTTGAAATTTTCAAAATAGAGAAAAATAGCCACACCAAATCACGCAAAATCACTGGCAGGGACTTGGAAGTTGGGAGGAGTGTTTTAATTCCAACTAAATTTTAGTCAAAAAAGTGATTTCTGGGGTTTTCAATCATATATAAGATTTGTGTATTTGGTTCCAATCGATTAGCCAATAATATAGGAAGATGATTCAATATTAACTTTCAAGTCTCATTTATGGCCAAATTTGGCTAATCTTCCTATGAATGATGACCACTTTGGCTACATCACAAATGGACCAAAACAAATCAGTCCCAAGGTCACACATCAAAGTGGAGACCTAAAAAGTCAAAAAATGGTTTTGTGAGTGCTATGTATGTAAAAACTAGTATGGCATGTGGGATTAACCCAATTGAATGAATTTTGAAAGGGAAAATGGAACACCCTTCTTCACCCTAAATCTGAAATCAAAATTTCATTAAAATTTGAAATCTCAATTCTTAGTTAAAATTTAATTATCTAAATAATAATAATAATGACAAAATTTTCTCAAAATTCAATATCTCCCAAGAATAGGTCTAAAGATTATGAAATCGACTCCAAGAAATCGCACACATGAAGGGCTTTCCAATAATGGAAAGAGCACACCCTGATTTCTCTTTTAAAATTAATTTCAACTATTTTATTAAATTTTCAATACAAAAATGTTCAATAGGCAATAACTCGTGGACTATAGGTTTAAACATTACAAAATCACCTTGGTGCATTGTACTCATCAAGGGCTTTCTAATCAATGTGTTAACATGGTGTGGAGAGTGAAGGGCGTTGGAGGTGTTCCTCTTTTGATTTTGTGTACATTTTATTGGCAAAGGATGTCTGTGATGTTGTAAGCAAATGTAGATGCCCTCTATTTTGAGGGATGCTATTAGTGGAGGTGAGCATTTTTCTAAGCTAGACATTGTTTTTTCTGGGGTGTTCCTCCCCTTTCCTTATTTGATATGCTTCTCACAACTTGAGGATCATGACACTTGATTTGTTCCCATTCCCTTTGCAGTCCACCCTCTTTGGAGGATTTTTCATTTGCCAGGACTTGGGTCCTTCCCTCTTGTACTTTTTTCTAGCCCTTTGTTGAGTGCTTTGATATATGGATGATTGGCAGGTTTTCATCATTTCTTATTCCAAGAGTGCAGTTGGGAGGTGCTGTGATTTGTGAGATATCAAACTACCTTCCTTCACAGATAGATAGACTAGGTAACTATTTGGGTATTGTAACACAATGGCCTATAGGCACCAAGCTCTGTATGCTAAAATGTTAGACCCATCTTGTTTAGCAATAAGTTAAGTGGATTCTTTCATTCAGGCCAGGTATCCATCCGGTACTTACTGTTGGTTCTGTTAATTAGTTATGAGGTGCATTGCAAAGTTCTGTTTTTTTGTTTTTTCCTTTTTTTGTTTGACAATGAAACATGTTGATTGATTGATTGGCCTAAACTTTGGCAAATCCTCAAATGTAAGTTTGCACTCACAAAATATAATTATAAAAGGTGCTGCCATGTGGTCCAACTACAAGGGTTATGGCAGTTCAATTTTGGGCCAAGCTTATGGATAATGTGTGGTGCCATTGGGAACATATTCACATTGGAAGCAGACATTGTGAACTTGAGGCAAAGATTATGGATAATGTGTGGTGCAATTGGGAACATATTCATATTGGGAGCTGACCATAGTGAACTTGAGGAACTCGGTGTTGAGAACATTGATGAGAACACATTCAGAACTTGATGTGAACATATTGAAAACTTGATGAGAACTTTGGTGGTGGTGGTGGTGGTGGTGGTGGGCACATTGGGAACACCAAAATCCAAAAAATCCAAGCCTCCCTCCCTCAAAAGAAAATCCAAAAAGCCTAGGCCTCTTAAGGCCTCCTACCTTATCTCATTATGGTTCCTAGTTTCTACCAGAGTTAGTTCATTACCCATTTTCGTGGGTAGTGGACCTTGTGGCTCCTCATGAATAGGAAGGCGTTTTCAATGGCATCAAACCTTTTGGAGGGCTAAATTAAGCTTTTTTTTTAAAAAAATTGTTTTTGGGGCATATTTTATTATACCTCACCTAGTTCAAAGAAACTCCAAGTCCAAGTGCCCTAATTTGAGCCAAGAGAGAAGATCTTTCCAGAGTGGCAGGATATCCAAAAGGCCAAAAAACCCATATTTTATAGCAATCAAATGCGTGTGCCTGACGTACTGCTATTTAGTTGCTACCACTTTAATAGCTGGTCTATCCAAGGAAGAAGCTTAATAAAGAGCCCATTACCAATCAGGGAGTTCCTACACCACTTTATGTGTCACTCAGGGGTACTACCCATACAATAATAAACCATTCTTGTATAATTGCAAAATTGCACAGAGTTGTTTGTTTGTAGCTCTAAATAACCAACTCAAGGATGAATGGTAAGTGGTTAGGAAACAGTTTTCTGTTGGGTTCCAGTTCCCAAGCTAACTCAGCTCAGTTACTTTTTTTTTTGGGCCACCCACCAACTAACTAACAACCCTCAAGCAAGTTGTTAGTTAGTAGGTAGGTAATAAAAACAACCCTTACTTGTGTATAAAAACATCTATGGTAGTGTTTCGTGTTTGGCCTACTTACCTAGTAGTTTGCCTATTTTTCTATCTATGTACCTACCTATATATGCAACCTATTTTTTACAAAATTGGTTACCAAGGTGAAACCAAATATTAACTCGGATGAGGTTCATCCACAACTGAGTAATAACAGGCATCCAGTGGACGGTGAGAGGGTTTGTGCTGGTTCACTATGGCATGGGGAAAATGGAAGTGGAGTAAAAACAAATAGAGTAATACCAATCATCTATCTTGGCATTACTTTTACCCCTAGTTATTTATAAGCAAAGTAACTCCCTCCTTCACAAGCGTCGGCAAAAGTTCTTTGGCACTTACTTGGGCAAAACTTACCTGGGATCATGGGCTTTTATTTATTTATTTATTTATTTATTAAAAATTCGGCTACTAACATTTCAAGGGTGGCGAAATAAATTTGTGGCAAGTTGGTCAAACTTTACCTGGGGAAGGGGGCGCGGTATGGCTGACTCATAATCCCACGGTTTGCACGTGTTCCTTTAACCACGTAGTGGTTACATAAACGTTGAGTGCAACTGCAGGTATACCACGTGATTTAACTAGAACTCCTATTGTGGTCTGTGCCATTGGCCCAAGTGTGAACTCGTTACCCAACTAATTTCTCCTTCCAAAATTAGTTTTCCTATTAATTAGTTGAATTTTAAATAATTTTCAGGGGAAAAAAAATTCAAAATTCAATATCTCTCACACCATAGGTCTAGAAATTGTGTGAAATCAAGTTCCAAGAAATCCCATTTACTTACATACTTACTTACTGAGGGCTTTTCAACAATACAAAGAGTGAACCCCAATTTTCTTTATAATTTTTTTTAGCTTTAATTTTCAATAACTCCCACACCATAAGTCCAAACAAATACAAAACCACCTTTGTGCACTCCTGCTCCAATTTTTTAAAAATTTATTTTCCCCTGGTGACCCATCATCATTGGAAAACAACCAAAAAATTTGGGGGCTATTTCAATAAACACAACGCCCATTCCAAAATGGCCCCCAAAGTGCTGAGGAAAAAGAAGCCGGGTAAACTTCATGCACTTCAAGGACACTAAAAAAATTCAGAGTGGGTCTTTGGTCTTTTAAGTGAGCGGGGGAGATGAACCATCACTGTCAAAAGAGTGAGGACTTGGGGACGACCAAAGTGAACCAGCACTCACCAGCACACCATCCATCCACTGGATGCCTATTATTATCCACATCAGTTGTGGATGAACCTCAGCTGAGTTAGTATATGGTTTCACCTTGGTAACCAATTATGTAAGAAAATAGGTCTCATATATTATAGGTAGATAGGCAGGAAAATAGATAATTACTAAATAAGTTGATGATTTATACATAGGTAAGGGCTGTTTTTACTACCTACTTACTAAGTAATAACCTGCTTGTGAGTTGTTAGTAGGTAGGTAGTTTTTAAAAAAAAAGCATCTGAGATGAGCTAACCACCACGGTTAGCTAGGGAACTGGAACCCAACAGAAATCTGTTTCGTGACTACTTACCATCCATCCTTCATGGTGGCTTTGTGGGCACTGGGGAGGGAGGTATGGGTTTAGGGTTTAGGGATACAGACAGATATGGGCATGTGTAAAGTGTGCAAAGATTTGCAGCAATCTCCGTCAGGAACAAGGAATAGTAAGTTCAAGTACTGTAGGCTGGTTTGCCTGCCTGCCTGCCTGCCTGCCTGCTATGTGCGTGCCATATATTGGTGTTTTTGTTTTCCCATTCTTTTTGCCCATTCTTTGTTGGACACTGAACCTAAGTAGGTAGGTACTTACCTATTCCGTTTCGGGGTGGGAGCTTGATAGCTAGGGTGTTGTTGAGAAGGGCTATGAATTCAGGCAAAAAATAGTGGCAGCCAATATTAGGAATAGAATTTCCATGCAACCAATGAGAAGTCGCGTCCTGGAGTGAAGAAGGGGCTAGGGCCTCCCTTCTTTTCTTTTCTCAACATCGTCCACTTTGCTGCTGGCCAACAAAACGGTGACGGAAGCTGAGTGGCAGATTACAGCGGCACTAAAGTTAAAACATCTTTCCCCTTAACTACAACACGGACAGTTTAAACGACGAAAAAAATCCTTCCAACTGGTAGAAACAAAATTGCTGGTTTTTTTTTCCTTTTTGCTTGCCTCCTCATTTCAAGTACTAGTGTAGCCTGTGCCCCTGGCCCAAGTGTGAAGGGCTCTGCTGGTTTTTCCTTTCAAACCCAATCTTTTTGAATTTCCATCAACAAAATCCACTCAAAAATCAATATCTTCCACACAGTAGCTTTGAAAATTGTGAAATAAAAACTTTATTAAATCTGATTCACCTAGGGCTTTCCAACAACACCAAAAATGCCCCCAAATTTCAAAACAGTTATCAGTTTTGATTTTATTTAGTTTTCATTGAAAAAATGATTCAATAATCAATAGCTTCCACACCATAGTTCCACATAATATAAACCAAGTCAATGCACTTTACTCATTAGATCTTTCCAAAAATACCAAGAGCAGAGCATGAAACCCCATGATTTGGGAAATTTCAACATGACAAAACAAAACGAAAGAAACTACCTTGCTTAAGTAAACCTTAACTTGACACTTTAAGGATAGAGCATTAAAAATGTAAGGGGCACACACCCAAAAAAATCATCCCATTAGCAAATTATAATGTACCCAATTTCAAGTGAAACTGTAATTTTCTATCCATCCAAGCATTATATACGAACTTCCAAAGTGGGTACACCTAGACACCTATTATGGGTAAATAGGGGCCCATTTCTACTGCCATATCCTCCTATTTATAATATCTTAACCTCCCATACTAATAGTTCATGAACTGAAATATGGTAGCCCTTGGCATTATAACAATAGATGCACCAATGTAAAACCACTCATGTGTTGCAACAAAAGTAAATCAATGTGTCACTAAATGTGTCAAAAATTACATTATCGAATGCTAGACCAATTAACCCAAAATGCCCAAAAAGGTATTACAAAAATCCTAATGCATTATAATAAATTTGATTACATGCAAAGCTTAAATAACCTACACACAACCTCACTGCTAATCCTTGCCATTGAGTGCCGTTGCTTCTTGTGAACATTGTCAACAACCTCAATAACCCAATTTCACTTTAGAACTTCATTCCACATATGAACTAAATGTCGAGAACCTCCATGGACCCATAGAGGTTTGATCAATGTTAGGTGCAAACATCTCACCCTTCTCTTCATACCTTTTGTTTTTTCAACAGTTGTGTTCATGTTGAACTTGTAAATCTTTAATATAACATCACATAATGGAGTTCGATATACATTCACCTACAAAGGTGCATTAGTTTTGATGCCTACATGCACAACATTGCCTACTTCAACACAACATCACACATACCAAACATCATCAAATTTCTTTTGAAATGTTTGCTCATCCAACTTCTAGCATTTCAAAGATTCCTTTTCAGCCTTTTCGGTAATTCATGCCTCTTTTGAGGTGAACATCTCTTTTTTCCAATTGTTTCTCTCCTTTGTAATAATATCTTTGAATACCAATTTTCGCTCTAATACCTTCATGTCATGATCACTTTGTCATCATAATGCTTTTGGAATAGTCAATTAAAAGTTCTTCATTTGAAGGTTAGCAAGTTGACCAAAATTGAACTTCTAGCAGTGTCAAGAACTATGAAATTTTGGTTATGGGTGCCTTTAGGGTCGTTAAAACTACTACGTGCAAATTTAGTGCCATTGGGGTCATTGAAGTTACTATGCATGAACTTAGTTAAATCTCATCCAAGTTGGTTGAAGCTTGCATGTTGGTTTGGCCTTTTGTGGTTTCATTTCCAAATTTATCCCATTGCCCATCAATGTCAACATAATAGTGGCATACATTGCCTTGATCAATATGATGGATATTTTGACCCAACAACTTTTCAACCTATAAATCTTAAGCTTGAACATCTAATTTTGGCTCTGTGAACTACTTGTTGGGTTACACCTTTCCTGCCATTGCATATGGGTTAAGAGGCCAAATCTCAATGGTCTTGAAGCGCTTGCAGGTGTTTGATTCATTCAATGTTTTTTTGAGAACCAAGGACACCCATTATGCCATATGTAGATCACGAGGTGTAGCAAGAGGGTTCTTATGCCTACTCTTTAAGAATTGGAATGATATTATGGCAACTCTTGTAGGCATAAAATCATCTAGCAAAAATGATCATGAATTTAAACATACCCAAATCATGAGGCATAAGAAGGTTATTATGCCTACTTCTTAAAAGTTAGAGGGATATTATTCTTACTTATATAGGCATACTATTCCTCCTCCTTTTTAGGAAGGATATTCATGAATATAAGATGCACGTCAAATACATTACAAAAAAATTCTAAGTGTTTTATGTGATACGAGTAGCATATAAGCACAAGTTTCACTTCCTTGTTCATTCTTTTGGTATGAACATCATGTTTTGCACTAGGTTGATAAATGGAATTTTTGTTTCCATGTATATTCAATTTGACAAGTTTTGATCCATTCCACAAAATGATGCCAACTTAGGATAATGAGCTACAACTAATACCAAATTCTATATGTTTTCTTTTCCCTTCTATTCAAACTATCAAGCCCCAAGTATTCATGGATTTTTTTAAAAAACATTTGCATACCTAGCTTAATGTTCATTTTAATTGTTCACAATTGCTTTGTCAAATTAGTTGAGCAATGTTATTCATGTGTTGATATTCAAATACATTATACCAAACGTATTATTCATTGAAATTTCATATTAATGCCATGTTGGAAGAAAAATGCACTAACTAGTATACATACCATATTGGTATAAACCTTCACAAAATGTTTTATATAAGTGTTTGATTTTATAAGGTACCAAATATTAAGACTTGGTTGGGAACTTGGTATGGTCAAATGTTAATACCAAACCAACAATGATGAATAATTTATTGGACAAGAGATTGCACAACACATAGTTTGGGTCTATGTATTAGTCTCAAGAAACCTATTTACATAACTTAAAACAATGGTAGCCTCATCATTGCCCAATATGATCAAGTTTTTACGGCCTTTTCTCAAATTTGCCCTAAAATGACTTGAGCCAATATTGACATCATACCAATATTCCTCATTTCTCTTGTTCATTCTTCAGTATAAACATATTGTTTCAAATAATGTGGGTGAATGGAAACTTGTTATCTATATATATTGATATATTTAATTCACTATACAAATATTTGCAATTCAAAATAGGATCTACAAAAAAATCAATTCCAAATGTTTTGTTCAGTTACGTTTGGATAAGTGTTTGGCACACATTTAATATCTTGGATGGTTTGTCACATGGTATATGTAATGGCATTTATTATTAGACCAATGTGCAATACATGGTATTTGATTATAAAATATTTTGGTCCATATTTGAACTAGGTGGGTATAAAAATTTACTTTTGATAATTTTTTATTCCATGTTAGCTTACATGGGGATGTGGTACACTACTTCAATACCCATAACCAAAAAAATTTAGCTATTGCAAGATTGGTGTGAATTAAAAGTGAAGTCACATAACAAGTTGGTTGGAGTTTACATGTTTCCAAATAATAATGGTTGGTAAACAATATTTTTAAAATTATTCTTTATCTTGTTACCACTCTTCAAACAAGTACTAAGAAATGTTAGCAAGTACTTGCTATTTGATTCAACAACTATAAATACAAATGTATTGAACAAAACAACAACAAATCACCCCAAAATCAAAACAACATTATATTTTGTAAAGCCAAATCAAGAAGCTCAAAAAAATGATTAAAGTAAATAATGATTCTAAGAATGTGTGGGCATTCTAAAAGTGTTTCAATTCAAATTCAAACAAAAAGATCACCTAATTTTGTAACCATCATCCAATATGCTCAATAACTTATACAATAGTATAACATGCTCAAGTAATAATATTTATGTACCTTATATTAAAATGTATTTTTTAGCATGGTATCATTAAAAGAAATACAACAATTTGTTTCAAATTATGGCCCCGTGAATCAAAACATCTATGGTTAATCCTAGTTGTACTACTAACTATTCTTTAAATTTGAAATGTCAAATTTGTAATTGACTTGGAAATTAAAATGAAAATTTTTAAGTTGTAATGAATTTTTCACATAAAACCAATGTCATGTTCAATATCCATTGGTATTGATCCCCTTGTTACTTCTATTCATACCTTATCTAAAAATTCTGTATTTATAATTATTCTACCTACAATTGATGTTCGGCATTTATTTATTCTCAAGAGGGCGAGTTGCAAAGAAATTGACCTCACACTACCAAATTTTCAAGAAATTGAACCATGCACCCATATAATATAGGTAATAGTGTAAAGCATTAGGTCAGTATATTGAATGTACACACTAAATTCAATGTGCATTATCAATATAACACGGAGGTATTATGAATCATTGTCATGTTCATTAATGTGCCACATTTTATAAGATTCTTGGATGAATCATATGTAGTTCAAATGAAATGTGTGCTTGTGGAAAACCTTGCATACCTTGAGGTGTAGTTATAACATCCAATATTTTTCCAATAATTCAAACACTTGTGCAAGTGTTGTACATACTCATGTGGTGCTTTATTAAAATACATCAAAATTGTTCATTTGTAACAAAAACAAAAGGCTATTGTATTAACATCTATTACATAATTATTTGAAATCATTTCAACTTTTTCTTAAGACCTAATGGAAGAATCTTCCAATGGTGGAGTCAATCCTTTCCATTACAATTCATTCCTTAAAATGTTATTTTCATTCAAAATATCTTGTTGAAAAGGCAAGTTGCAACTAGCCATTCAACCTCAAGTTAGCATGTTCATTAAAACCCAAATGTCCAATGGGTTCAAGTAAGTCCTAAAATGTTGGGTGTTGTTATTTCATGAGCTTGTGAACATGAACATGGGCAAGTGAGCATGAGCAAGGGAACATGATTGAATCTTTTTTTAAATAATAGGATTTTTAAAAATATTTTATCACACCTAGGACAAAATATTTGGTGACGTGGAAGAATAGTATGCCACATGTCATGGATGAATGATATTTATGGATGAAAATGTGGATGAAAAATGACAATGGATGAACTTCTTCATGAACATTCACAACAAGTTTTGTTTTGCAAAAAACCGAAGAAATGAAATAGGATATAAGAAAATTATGTTGGTTTATTATGAACAATTTGTCACATGAAATGTTTGAGTTACACTTGAACTAGTATGTCATATTCCAACTTTGCAATATTCAAACCATATAAAATTTGATATTACATCAAATTCAATGGCACATAAACATGTTGACCCACCAAGAGGTATGTGCTTATTCAAACATTACCTATCCATTACAAAGAGCTATGCAACCATTAGGAATTGAAACAATATCAGGTATCCCAAGACACCTTACCATTTAAAATTATTTAAAAATTTCATTCACTTTCTCAACCCCTTGGCAACTTGAACAATGAAATAACATTCTTTTTATCTTTGTTGCTAATTTGCATGTGGAATACCTCAAATTGCATTATTTGCACGAATACTTTCTAGTTGCATCCTCTTTTTTGCAACCACGTGCTTGTAATTGTAAAACCTTTCTGCTACAATGGCAAAAAGAAAATTGTCACCAATTGTCAAACCAAACACATTGGAATCTATGATTGAATACACATTAATCACAAGCATATTAGAAAGAATTTGCAAGATGACAAAAAAACCATTGGAATATCCAAGATATAATTGTTCGAAATTAGAACATGAGGAACATAATGGAAGAGGGTAATTGACAAAACAAAAGAATGGGTGGCATGGTGATGGGCAAATGTGAAGATGGACAAAGAGAGTCTTTCTATAATGAAACAAATTTGAACATTTCCAAGAATGATATGGAAGCCTACAATTTTGCATTGTTTACACATTCAATGGATTTTTTCAAAGAACGTGTGAGTTTAAAGAAGCTGATTCCAAAACATTTTTTCACAAGCTTATTGAACAATTTGTCAACAAAGGACTTGGTAACACTTGGGAATTTGCTATCCACAGAATTCATGAATCCTTGATGATGACTTTATGCAACTTTAAGTAGGCAAGCTTGGGTTCCACAAGAATTGAGGAACAAAGTTTTAAAACAACTAGTTAATCGTTAGATGATACGGTCGGCCATGAAACCACAAAACATGTATGATATTAGAAAAAAAACGATGAATTAGAAATTGAATGAGAAACCAAAATCCTATTGTTTACATTGAATCATAGTTCAAGAACGTGTGAAGATGAATATTTGTTCAAAGTATGAGATCACAAAAGGAAATATTTATTTATGAAAAATTAAAATAAAATTATGGCTAAATTTGAACAATCTTGAACAAACCTGTAATGACTGTTGAAACGAACAATTAATAAAATTTTTAAATCAAAACAGTAAATGTTAATCAAAATCATATACATGATGTTGTGGTTGTTGAGACAAATGTAATTGTTTTGCCATTTAAAGTTGTTCATATGCAATTGTTTCAAACTCACCAACACAAACCAAATGGTCCAATGACAACAATGTTTGTGATGTTTGATTTCAATGCAAATTTTGACTAGACAACTACAAATATATTAGGAAGTAGACATGTTCCCAAACGTCTGCTATTTTGTGCATACAATTTAGATTTTATTTTGGTCTTGCTCGTGCACTCATGCTCATTTGTTCATGTTTGTGGGCTTGTGGACTATGTTTAATGACCTCTTTACATCCAAATATCAATTGAAGCCTAGAGAATGTTTTGAGTGTTTCACACTTGATATGAAGGTCTATGTAGGAGTGCAATGAAGTATAGGAATAATAGTTGCCAGAGGCATGAACTGGACACATGGCATGGAAATAAAAATGCAAATAAAAAACGATTTGAAGCCACATAAAGCCAAAGTGCTAGTGAAGTGATCACAATTACATGTTACACACACTATGCATGACACAAGTAGGAAACATAGTTGCTATGTTAATTATAATGTTTTAGTGTAGTCAGTCCCATCCAAACAATCCAAAAATATATAAACAATTTTCAAGAGGCCATTGAATATAATAATCTTAGAGCGACCCTATAAAATTATGGACTTTGGGAGATGTTTACAATTTTGTAACATTGCATGAATAGAGTTTAAAATCTTTTGATGAGCTTCAAAGTAACAATCAAAGAAAACAAGTTATGTGTAAAATTGTTCATTTCCACAATGTCACGATATCCATATCCTAGGCACTATTGTCGAACACCAAGGGATTTGGACAATTACCTTTTAGTAAATAGAAGAAAGTTAAAAAGTATAGATGCAGAGTTCCAGGTAGAGGTTAGGTACTGGGCATCTTATAACCACTTGTAGGACTATAAGATATATGGGATAGTGATAAAAGTGGTTTGCCTAGAGTTTCAGAATAGCTTACAACAACCTCTTGGAGTCAATCCATGGCCAACACACCTAACTAATCAAAACTATATAATGCAATTTCACAAGTAGTGTGATTACCTATTCGGATTTCAAGCTAAGAGGAGAATAAACAAATCACTTTTGTTACAAAATTGGCCAAGGACCATTTCTAACATTGAAGATGATGAATATCAAACACTAATATTCACTTATAGTAGAGAGTTGGATTCCCTAGTATCAGCCAATTGCATTACTAGAAGCCCAGAGGAAGAAGAAAGCTCCCCACCACACATAGAAGATGTGGTGATGGAATCAAAAGAGGAAACAAAGAATACTCTCCCACCATTCCAAGGATATGAGAAATGGACTCAAAAGACATGACCCTAACGCCTACACCACAATCCATAGTGGGTTCGAACAAACTAAACAACTCACCAATGGAACCGAACTTAACTCAATATATCCGAAGCACAATCTATAAACGCCTATGAAATTGGCAACAACTACAAACCATGTTAGGAGAAGTTAACAAGTTTCTATAAACAAGGTTCTTTGAGACTATGATGCATGAAAAAATATATTTTGTATGAAGAAAATGATTTTTGAACTGATATGCATTTTTGAGGTAACGAAGTAGTATGTTTACTATCTTTGGATAAAACATCGAGGGAAAAAATAGCAGTAAAAAATGCATAGGTTAATTCAAGTTGACGATACTATTGGTTAAAAAATGGGCATCACATTTTGAGATATTTGACAAAAGTGATATCCCAAATCTTGCATTTCATTTTTTTATAATAAAAATTTAAAATAATTGAAAGTCATGTACAAGGAACAATAAACCATTGCATACATGTGAATGACCTTCAATATGCTACACCTTCAAAATTAAAATGGATCAATAAAAGTCTAGACTATAAAAGTATATCAATCTTGCCAATAAAATTCTACATGTAAAGTATATTAGAAGAATTACAAGCACTGAAAATCCATTGAGTAGTCAACAAAGATCAATGAAAGAAGTAAATAACAAAAACCATTGTTTTGGCATGAATCCAAAGTGTCAAAATGGATTATGGATTTTGTGCATTGAACTTCAATTTTGGAGAAATTTGAATGAAGAATGTTAGATAATGGATCATGCACAATCAAAGGAGGAAAGGAAAAGAGACTCCATAATGAAGTAAATCAAATAAATATGGTACAAGGGATCAAGAGGTCTTTGGATGGTGAAATAATTTGAAGCATAATACCGATTACAAAAATTTCCAAAAGAAAAATAAAAGCAATGAAATTGAACTTGCCACCCAACCGTAGGATCACATAAAGGATTCAAAGACTTAGTGATCCACCCCCGAGCTCAACAAACAAGATTTACTTCACTTGATGGCCTCATCATCAACTAGAGATCTAACATAAGGATCATACTTAATATGTTTTTTAATGATAGGTGGTGAGATCATGGAAACCATGACTTGGGCTTCAGCTTCAACATACGAAGGCAACATGAAGTTCATAAATGGACTAAGCTATAAATCCTCCATTGAGAAAAAAACAAAACCCATGAAAACATGTGATGGAAGCCCTCTATAAAAATACAAGAGGTGACAATTAGGAAAAATAGAAAGGAATCCACAACAACAAATTCAAAAAAAAGATGAAAAGATAGACTTATTCACAACCCAAATTTTGTTTAAATTGCTTTGATAGTGGGAAGTCTTCATCATCCAATCGTATAACGCAGTGTTTTCCCACAGGGTTGGGAACCTCACTAAGCAGTTGCAACACCTCCATGTTCGATTCAAGAGCTAGAATATGATCATGAAGGATTTGGTAAGCTTTAATGTTATTGTTTGCTTGGAGCATGAAAGTTAGAAACAAAAATGGGAATGAAAGTAAGGAAAGACCTAAATGAAAGGAATCTGAGTGAACTTGTAGAGGTAGACAAGTCCACAACCAAGGATTTCGATTGAGAGTGGATTTCTATTAAGGCTTGAAGAGTCACAAGAATTTCCTTGACTGTCTGAAATGGCCTTCCATTCTTAGACTTACTCATGGAAGACGCATCAGTATAGTTGTAAAAGACATCCTCATTCCAAACATTGACCCCCTTTTGTAATAAGTCTCAAATGTGGGGGAAAACACAAGAAAATTCAACTATGGACTCGACTTGCCAAGATCCCTCACCAATAAAATAACCCGATTCAATAAGGTATGTAACATTCTAGAGGAGAGAACAATGAAAAGGGGGACATGCAAAATATTGTAAACTAGAGAAGGGGAAAAAACTAGATCAATACCTTCATGGAGGGGTCCTCCAAGCTAGTAAGTCGTAGAGAATTTATAATTGCCCACTTCATCCAAATATGGAAACTATAGCTTTCTAGATATGATCGAATCTCCTTCAAAACATGGAGATTGTTAAGGTAGAAAAGCAAGATTGCCCCATCACTTGCTAGGAACGTGTTTGCAAAGTTGAAGATAGGCACCACATGGTCTTCAACTAGCCTATTCCAAACATGAATATTTGTTGGGAAAGTTGAAACAAATGGCATGGGAAGGTCCTTTGGAACATCAACAAGGACAAGGCTCACCTTGCCCTCAAGAGTTGCTTGCAAACGGGGAGATGATGAAATTAGAAAACTAGTAATCAATTACAAGGAAGAAAGGATAAAAAATGAATTGAGAAGGGAGCAACCTATAAAATGATTTTTGAAATTCTGACGAATTTTTTAGGCCACTTCATGGTCTTTTGCCTTTGTGAGGCGATGGTCAGCCAAGAAAATGGAAGGGCAATGTAATGCCATCTAGCTAGCCTACTAGATGGAACTACATTGGGAATAGGCATGATGGGGGTGTAATGTGGAGGAGAAAGAACCACCACCCTCAGAGAACCCTGAGGAGGAGTGATTTGTGCAGATGGGGTATTCCCATGTAGAGGAACCTTGACATACTCCCTCGTCATGTCCAGAGTGTTTTAAGTATATTTAACCTACTCCTTCCCCTTCCTCCTACCTATTTTCTTGGATGCTTCAATTGGAGTAATTAAAGACACCTAAAGCCCATACTAAAACCTAGGATCAATTCTCTTGCAAAGGGCGATTTCTGATGATGGAGTGCAATCTTTTGGGCAGTCAAGGTACCAACCACAGTCCAAAAGGTGTGAAGATGACCAATCCTTGAGAAGGTCTTTGTGAAACATAGAGATGTTCGCCTTGGGGATCACACCAAGGAGGTGTGGTAGTTGGTCAATTGTTCTAATTAAAGGAGAACATGGTAGAAGTATTTGCTGCAAAAATGGATCATATAAGATAGCAAAAGGAGGAGGATGAAGACTGGAAATTATACCATGAATGTAGAAATCAAGCCACTAATGCCGAAATTTCAGCATCAAGAATTAGATTGATATCCATGTTCTAGAATATAAATGAAGCCCCAAACTACACAAGGAATAAGCATATGATGTTTATTTGCAAAACTTTCTTTTGAAAGCCTCCTTTGCATCAATTTGTTATTCCCAGCTCTTGCTTCCCCAAAATTCCATCTTGAGTTTTGAATTCTCAAAAGAAACCAAACTCCCAAATGGATTGCCTCCACCTTTGGATATAGTAGGCAAGATAAACAACTCCATGGACATTTCTGACAATTAATTCAAGGTCGGAGATCATAGAATCATAGAGCTTGAAAGTTTTCACCTCCAACTACATGAGACAAAAAATAAAATATTAGAGTTAAAATAGTTAAAAATAATGGGAAATATCCAAAGACTAAACTGAATTAGGATGTTCACTTGATGCCAAAATGTGGCCTTGTGGAGACACTTATCAAACTGAGCATCAAAAAAACCAAGAGTGGGAAATTTCTTGGCCTTTCAAAGAATGCCTGACTCATTCCACTACTTGAACCAAACAACCTTCTGTTCAAGAGATACACACATGTAAGCTAGCATTTGCAACTTTTCTATGAACATTTCTAGTCCAAAGTTCATGTCATAATGAACTTGGATTTCCTGGAGGAAATCAGTGTCAAGGGCAAGATCACACACATGAAAGTGCTTGCAAAAAGTAGAGTAGTGGTCCTTCCTGACCAACTCCATTGCCTTTTCCATTTGTTCTTTAAGCTTGATGGGGGAGCAATTAGCCTCCGAGGGGAACTTCTCATAGTAAATCTTGACAATGACATCTCCAACAATTGAGATCTTATGCTACAAAAAATAATCAAGAGATTGAGGCATGTGAAAAATGTTACCAAATAATAGCCAAGAGGCGACATACAAAAATCAAATAAGAAGGAATAGAATTTGGCTCACTTGTACATGTAATCAAAGAACTTAGAAGTAAGAGAATGCCAAGTCTTCTGAGATTTGCTTTGGCATCTTTTATACACATCTATAAACAAAACTTATTGGAATTGTTCCAAAAGCATGATACCAAAGGACTTGATTCAAAAAAATTCATGGATGAGGTTAAGTCAAACATGATTTAACTCCACAAACCTTCCCACAATTTTTTTTTCCCAAACAACCAAAGTTGATAACATTGAACATTAAATTGCAACATATTCAAATGCAAGTCTTTAAATCAATGATAAGAGTTAATGAATTACCTGTTCAAGTCTATCATGGCTATCAAAAGTTCAACCGGCCCATGAGAGGTGTCCATCAAGATGGAGTCCATATAAATATGCTAGGAAACATCATCACCATGGACATGACGAATATATGGCATTCAGGCTTGTAGCTTGTGGTTACCATCTCACACGAAAAACATATGTCTAGAGAGAGATTTCACATCAAGATTTGCCAAGAGGAAGTCTTCAAACCTCTAATTTTTTGAACGTTAGTGGGGATTCCATCTAGCCTCATGATCATCAACAAACTCCTCTTGTCCCTTCCAATTCAATGGGGACACATAAAAGAATTTGTCACCCTCGTAGTATCCATAGTGGAAGGCCTATTCCATTTTGAGAACATCAATTTTCAAGGCAAGGCGAACTACATGCATCGATATCATCTTGCAAAAAGGAATGTTCATCTTGGCCTTGTGTTTGGGAAACATTTTATACTTCTCCAAAATCGTTATGGTGTTGATTTTGTTCATTTGGACAACTTCAATTGTCCTATCAAAAGATAAGTTGTCCAACATCTCCGCACTTCCAAAAACCTACAAATCACATGAATGTGCTGAAAAGAAAAGAAAAATTAACAAGAAAGCATTCCTAAAGGTCAAAGCATCCTTGTCTAACGTCCATAATTGCAAGTTGTGCTCCTTTAAAACCCTACAAACTACATGCAAGATGAATAACACACCATTGCAAAAATGTAATATGAAATCAATAAGATAAAACAAAAACATTTTGAAAATGAAGAATTAGGGTTATTCACAGCCATCGGTGCCATCTCTTGGTGCCAAGAGGTTGCACTAAAGGTTGCAAAAGACCCAAATTCCTTATGGGAGTTGGCACCAAGCGTCGTGAAGAACCGAAGTTCTTCACGACTTTCTTTGTTACGAAAATTCAAACTACAACTCGGATTCTCACAACAAGGCTTGTGATTATTTTGTTTAAAGTAAAAAAAACTAAAAAGATGGTCATACTTGAGTTCGGTCATGCCTTCTTGCACCACCAAAAAAGTTTGATTTTTCATGGCTATTGTCATCAACTTTTAGCACTGGGAGTTAGTGCCCATAGCCATGAAGAATCAAGGCTCTTCACAACCACGGTTTTTGTTTTGGGGTCTTGCAAGAGGAGTGGCCGAGCTTGGCTGTTTATTTTTATTATTTAAAAAAATAATTTCTCATAATAAGGAAGGCCAAGCGTGAACTTGGCCGCACATTCCTTTGCAGTCGAACTCGCGCTTAGCCTTCTTCACAACCATCAAGGCCAAGTGTGAGCTCGACCATGCAAAAGTGTGCAGCTAAGTTCATGCTTGGGCTTCCTTGCTGCGAGAATTCGAACTATAGCTTGGATTCCCATAGAAAGTTTTGAAAAATTTTTTTTTTCAAAAAAAAAAAAAAAACATGTTGAGCTTAAACTTGGCCACCCCTACAAGAGTCTTAAAAAACAAAAAAAAAAAAAAACCATGGCCATGAAGAACTTTGGTTTTTCACAACACTTGGTGCCAATTCTCATTGCAAGAATGCACAACCAAACTCATGTTCGGCCTTCCTTGCTATAGCTCAAATTCTCATAGCAAGGTTTATGAGAATTTATTTTTAAAAAATTAAAAATTAAAAAATGGCCGAGTTTGAGCTCAACTGCACCTTCTTACGCTACCGAGCTCAAGTTTGGCCAATCCTCTTGTAAGGGGCTTGCAAGACCCCCCAGAAAAAAAAACCATGGCCATGAAGATCTTTGGTTCTTCATGGCTATCGACACAAACTTTCAATGTTGAGAATTGATGCCAAGTGCCATGAAGAATAGAAGTTTTCACGGTCATGAAGCTAAGCATGAGTTCGACTATGCACTCTTGTACGATCGAGCTCATAGTCAACCTTTCTTAATGCGAAAACTAAATTGTAGTTCAGATTTTGGCAACAACGATTGTAGGAACCAAAAATAAAAAACCAACCGAATTCAAACTTGGCCATTCCTCCTATTGCAAACAAAGAAAAGAAGATGGCCGAACTTGAGCTTGGTCATGCATTTTTGTGCAACTAAGCTCAAGCTCAACATATCTTGCCTCCTAGGAATTCAACTTAATACTCGGATTATCTTGGAAAGGAAAAATATAAGAAATTTAAATCAAAATAAAACAAAAAAGAACAAGTTGAAGGAGGATGTACCTTGAGCTTGGATGCTTCTCCAATCGGTTCCAACACTTTTGAGCTCCCCTCCTCCTCCTGTTCCTTCACAAAACAATGCAAAAGGAAATCACTTTCTATGTGTCTCTCCTTATATACAATATTTTATTACAATTTTGCTTCCAATGGAAACCTTTAAACCCTCCCTTCTTATTGAATCGTCAACATTCAAGAGCTTTGTGCTCTCTCCTTGGCTTCTTCTGGAGCTTTCTGCTTCAATTCCCTACAAAATGAAACATTAGGACTTGTCAGAATCTTAAATCCATTTACAAATTAGAATATATTCTACCAAACACTCAATTTTCTGCAAGCACATACTAGTTTACTATGTGTACCTCCTCTTCTATTTCTTGGGAGAAATCTATTTGTTGTCTTCCCTTAGACTTTTCAATTTCCTTCCAAAAAAAAAATGGTTGAAAAGATTAGAACATACAATTTTACACATTTGTTTTTTCCTATAATCAAATCTAAAATTGTGAGGGTCCCTCTATTGCTATCTTTGAATCCTAAAAGCAAGTCCTCATGTTTTCTTTAGTGCCATTGTGGTTCCGTGCCTAATTGGCATCCAGTTGTGTCCACGGTGACTTCTTTTCTTCCTTGGACCTCCCTCTTTGGAGTCAATATTCTTCTGCATCTTTCAAAGAATTTCTTCCTCTCAATGTGTAGGATATATATCTGTAAAGTTATTGGGAATTTGAAACTTATTTTCTATAAGGTTCTATATATTATTATGCAGTTTTTTGGAAGTGACCTATTGTGAAAACTTCATTAACCTTTTCATCATTTAATAGCTTCCGCCATCCACTAGTGTTTCCGACTTGGCTACCTATGAAAACAAATTCCAATGGTCAGAATTATGTGATGCTTCAATTATTATTACGTATGCATTTAACTTCAGAACTATTTTCTTCTTTTCACTATTAATTTTCCCTTAAACTGTGTATTTATTTTCTTCTTTTCATGATAAACTCTCCTTTCTCCCATTCTAAACCTTTTCAGCAATGTTTGTCGTACTTTTGTTCATGACCCAATGAGTGAACGCCAAACATGTCATAGTCCACTTGGGTTTATGATTTATGGTTTGGATTTTTTAGTTGGGAATTTTGAGAATTTAATCTTGACACCTCATTGATATTACAACGTACCCTTCCTTCATAGTGTTCTAGCCAACTATTGTATCCAAAGTTTTATAACCAAATTTTCTACACTATATTTGATTGAAGGATTTTATCTCACAAGGAATTGCTTCCTTTTTGCACAGTCTATGTTTAAAACCTAAAGAGATTTGTTTTGCCACATTCACTTTTAGGTTTTTGGATTATGTTGATGGTCCCTTCTATGTTATTGTTATAAAAATATATCATTTATAATGTGTACGTCATCATCCAAATTTCCACCTACCTTTTGATTTTGCCATGTTTCAATTCAATGTACTATGTTAAACCTTGGCAAATAACTAACAAATAGCCAATTGGCGCTTCTTTTCCTATAGACTTCAACAAACCACAGTTATTTTGATCCACACTTATACCCTCCCCCCGCCCTCATTAATTGGGCTTGCAAAGGTTTCCTTTGTGTTCGGTTGCTTCTTCTGTTTAATGGTTTTTTTCTTATTTCGATTATTCCTATCTATTTTCCAGTTTCGATATGTTATCCTAATTTGCCTTTCACCGACATTACAGCATACCATTCCTTCCATGAATTATAGCTAGGTGCTTTGTCTTATACTTTTGTGGCCATACAATCCCCTTTTGTATTTTCCATAATAGAAAATGTGGCCAAAAATTAGGCCAGAGATGCAAACTCCTTTGTGTTGATTTCTAATCATTTTACAAAATTTCAGCACTAGATTTGATTGACATATTTTAACTTGCACAAAATTGTTTCATTGTTGCACATTCAACCTTTGTCCTGTAGAAGTGCAGAGAAATGTTCTACCACATTTGCTTTAGGTTTTTGGAAATTTTTTAATGTTTCCTTATTTGTTATTATTCTAACAATATGTCCTTTATGTTGTGTATGTCCTCTTGCAAATTTCCACCTACCTTCTAATTTTGCCACATTTGATTTTGCTGTATTGTGTTTCCAAGTGGGAAACAACTATCAAACTACCAATGCCCTTCGCCCTCATTTAATGGGCATTTAAAGGTTTGCCCTACATTTAGTTGATTAATTTGATTCGTGTTTTTTATTAGCGATGTATTATTGTCCACTTACAAGCAACTATCATATCTCCAATTGGCACTTCTCTACCCAAGCCCTTTAATAGCCCAGAGTATGGTGTGCATTTTATTAATTCACATATTTTTCTCCCTAATGCTTTCATTAAGTGTCCACCTATATTTTTCTTCATAATTTAGTAGAATCTTTTGTTGGAGGTTGTTATCACCTCATGTTTATCTTTGGTTTAACTTCCTCCTATTATTTTTCCAACTTCATCATGTTATGTTGACTTGCTTCCTCACAAAAACTTGAATAATTTTCCTTGTTTTCTTTGTTATTTCATTTCATTTCATCTTCCATTGTTTCTTATTTTCATTTTTAGTATGGCAACTTTTTGTGTTGGTGGTCAGTTTGAACTCACCATCTTAATAGATGGAATCGATATTACTATTGTGATTGAAAAATGCTTGTGTGTTATGTTTAGTTTCCAGCATGGATCATTGCATATTTTCAAGGATGCTGCTTATGATGCAAATAACAATATTTCAAGTTCGGTGTATCAAATATCCATTGCTACAATTCAAGGTCAGGAATGGGTAGTGAGTTCTAGACGTTACAAGGTTGTGTGTGCCAATGTTTTTGCTCATTCCCAAGGAAACCATCTTGACGCCAAGAACAACAACGTTTGTGGTAAAAGCTATGATTTCAAGATGCAACAAGATGGAAGACATTTTTGACCTTGATGTTGATCTCCATACTTTAAACATTGTTCCTTCTTCCATGTTCATTGACTTGTTTGGTTTTTTGTTCGAAGAAGGTTTGACATCCTTGGTGGAAAGTTCAATAGCATAGCTTTGCCCAAGTCTATTTGCTCCTTTTTAGCCTATGCTTTGTTAGCCAATGTCGAAGCCCTCCACGTCAATCCCATCAATACAATTTGTTGTTGATTGTATGCGCACAATGTTAGTAACTAGACATGCATCTAATGATTTGCATAATTTGGATTATGACAAGATTACAATTCTAGCTATCTCATTTCTGCCCATGACATTCAACGATGACATTATGTTCGAATTACCTCCCCTATCTCCTAATAATCCATCCTTGACACAAATGCAAGGCATGGACAAAAAGTATGGCCATGCTTAGTCAAAGGTCATCACAACCAACATAAAAAATATTTTTGGTTTAAACTTTAAGAAAGTTCATCGTTTGGGGCACTTGCACTGTGTCAAGATAGACTATGATTGTTTAACCTATTTTGGGGCTTCGAATGAGATTGTCTGGGTTGGAGAATCGGCCTAGGTGTTATTGAAAGGACAAGTCCTTCTTAGACATCCAAGTTCGTCCTTTGCTTGCAAATTTTACAATTCCCCACCTTCCTATGTCGACCCATGTAAAGGTTGAATTTATTATGTTGTCCATAAATTGTAGTCTATTTTGAAAGTTGCGATTCACCTTGGTGTGCATTTTCACCCTGTTGCAGATGGAAGGTGTAAAGAGGTTGTGGATGATAGTAAGAAGCTGATAGAAAAGGAGGTCATTCGAATGCCCAATGCCAAAATATCTGCCATCTTTTTGAATAGTAGCAAAAACCTTTTTTGCAAAACATATGTTCAATGATAGTGATGACGACATTTGTGAAGTTCTCAAGGGCCGTCAACTCAAAGAAACTCAAGACAAATTCATTGTGTTGAGCTCGCCAAATGTGTGCAACCTTGCTGCCTTTTTCAAGCATCGCCCAAGTGGACGTTACATTAATAATATCCTTGAGTTGAAATTTAAAAGTCATTACATTCATCTAGGAATGTTGCTTCCTAGGCCAAATATTTGGTTAGAAGGACTTTTTTTTCAAGATGTCCATCGATGAGGTTAGGAGCGGAGTTGGGCTTGTTGCATGAATGCAACCTAGGGTGATCTAGAAAAATCATGGATCATGCTTAACCATGTAAAGCGAGTCGCTAGTTGGACAATGATGGCCTGTCATGTTTATGATTTGAAATATTGCAAAATGATGATCGTTGCAATTTGTGACATGCAATTTGAAGACACGTAAACATAATGGACAAAGTTCAATTGAACAATGTTCAAACATGGGTGTTGAACCCAGCTTCAAAGGATTCATGGCAGACAATGCGTAAGCAAATTGGAATGTTGTCAGAATTGTTTATGGTTCTAATGATGCCACTATAAGGATGGTGGACAAAAAATGTACATGTTTGTTCCACTTGACTCAATTGCTTAATAAGCATACCAAACAATTGATCAAACTTGAATTGTGGGATTAACATAAGGCCCTTTGCTTCGATTATAAAAACTCCAAGTCTTTAGAAGAGGCGAACATTCAGTATGCAACTATCTATTGCTATTGGCTTTTGTCGGGAACTGCAACTAAATCTACTATTCATGAACTTGGTAATTGGTTTGCCTTCTAACACTTTCATGTTAGATAATGGGGTGGGTTCATGGCCCATGTAAGATTTTCCTTTCATATGTTGTGTTTAGGGATTTGTCTTCTATCTTCTTTATTCCGACACTTATAGTCTAATCCGCTTTTCTTGGTATTTTCAAAAGTTCAACAACATTGAGTGGGCAGGTATGCCGACTTGCAATCTTGTTGAGCCTATGCATAACATCTAGCTACAATAGTCGAGAAGGGCAACACCTTTTTGTACATAACCACATGCGATGACTATATTCGAGCTAATAAACAGTCCACTCTATATCGACATTATTTGCAAGGAGTTCCTTTTGGGAAAGATCCTAATATAAATGAATTCCTTTTTAGAAAGGCCCATTTTTCGAGGGATGTTTCCAAGCTTGTAACAACCGTTGCCAATTGTACTTTCGGATCTTCATTCACCACATAGACTTCTCATTTGGAGGATGAGGAGGTGTTTGGTTTTGCCAAGTGCAATGCCAACTTTTTGCTGGGCATGAATGACGAGTCACATAGGCTTGATCGTGTCAATTCCTTTCATCCTTGTGTGGGTGTTCATGTTTGTCAACCCAATAGTGTCAATGACTTATCCAAGCCCGGGTCACCATGTGTTACACAAAATATATTTCCTATACTTTTTCACGGTGGTGTAACAATTAACGAGATTATGTGTGGGGATGGCATTTGACATATTGATTGGTGCCCTCCTAGTTTTGTTGTGCAATGTTCTGCATTACAAACAAATACTGATGTGAAGTGCACAAGTAAAATCGATACATATAAAATGACATTTGGGACCCCAACTCCATGTTATTTTGGTTTTTGGGCCTAGTATCGATCTAGGGCTCCCAAGCACCATAAGCATTGGGTCTATCTAGATGATTTCAATCATTGTGTGGGTGGGTTTTCGTGAAAATATGTCGTTACTAGGCTGCATGTCCCATTTGTATGGCTTGTTCAACATGGTGTCAACTTAACTCATAGAGAGGTATCATCCCTCGAAGAAGTTGGGTTTTTGTTTGATTCGAAATGGTGTACCAACCTTCAAAGTTTGTTTAAAGTTGAGCTTTCCACTTCAAGTAATTTCCAAGCTCCTTCGACGTGTGGACTGGATGTAATCAGACTTGCAGATGTAAGCAATTGGCCCACATCTCATTGTGGGAAGAAGGTGAGAAGGCCCTTAATGTTTAAATTAATGCATCAGCACACCGACAACTGGGATGTCAATAAATTGTTCATTCCTTCTTTTGGTCTACCCCCTGTAGATGTCCATCCCCTTGGGTATGGATGAATCTGCAGCATACCTTGCAACCACAAGCATTTCAATGTGACAATTGGAAATTATCCATGTTATTGTTGTTTATATTTCGTCGTCATGTCATTAGCTTCTTTGGGTGGGTGTGGAGCATGGGTGCAATGTAAACACTTGTATTATATCCTACAAAACATAATGTATTGTGGTTAGTCTAAAGATTTCATTTGTTATCCCTTGTGGAGTTGGGATGAAGTTCAACGTTTGTTGACACGTGCTAAAACATTTGAAAGCTAATGAGATTATAATAAAATTATAGGAGTGCCTATTTCATTTTCATTATTTACATACCTTGTTATTTACTACTATTGGTGGAAAACATCTAATGATGATATAGGAAAAATTAATTTCATGGTGCAATGAATATCATTCTAAAAATATGTTGTATTTTAAACATCTTTAGACGAGCTAATCATTTTTGTTTTCGTGATTGTTTTTAATGTGGTTTGTAATCTTTAAAATATCCCCACGCTTATGGGTACAATTCTGAACCACCGTTTTCACCCATAAAGACCCCCAAAAGAAATTTGTTTGTTTATTTTGAAATTAGACCATAATCCATGTGGCAAAATATTTTGCAAGTCAACAAGAATATTTTGCCACATCACAAAAGTAAACCCATGTGGCATGAAAATATTTGTAGAATATTTGATGATGTGGCATGGAATATGCTATAAAAATTCCTTGTTGCTCACTTGAACCCGCTCACCTGCTCACCGCTTACTACTCGATGTTCACATGTTAGCATCATTGTAAAATGTTGGCATAGAATTAAAAAATTATTCTTGGATTTTTGATTGATTGCATGGAAATAAATTCCTAATTATTTATTTGCCCAATCACAAAAATCAAACTTTATAATGTTAATACAAATTTTTATTGCCTTATGGGAAATGGCAAGGGAATACCACTATAACATCACCTTATGTGACATCCATATCAATGTTATATTAACCAAGTGAAATTGTTTTATATTAAGCTCCTTGAAGGGTGAAATGCCCTACAAATGTAACAATAAACATACATTAATTTGTTTCTTTTAAAGAATGTGGAAAAAATTCATTGAAAACAATAATAGTACAATTAAAGTTAGAACATGTGACCACCATGGTGTTTCCTTATTAAAATAGAATAGATAAATTTATGGATTATAGGTGCAAGTCCATGTGTAATTATCATTTCTATAGTAAGGTATCGAATGCCAATAAACTTGGAAAATACTTGGGTGATCTTATGGTAGCTTTTGGGACGAGTGAATGGAGGAATAAAGAAAGGTATGATGAAGTATCTATTGAAATGCACGTGTCAAAAGGAGGGAAAAAACTAGTTGGCATTAGAGTTGTGCACTTGAGTGTGTTGGAGGAATTGTGAATAAGAAAACCAAATAAAGAAAGAGGGAGCAATCACATATACGATTGCAACCTAGAACTATATTTTGCTTCTTCCGTGGAATGGATTGGATGTGCATTTCTTGCTTGTGCCTTGGGCTCATAACCAAGCCTAGGGAAAAACAACTTGTGAATTAAGTCAAGAGTAATTTCAAGATGTGACATGAATCAAAAGAAACAAGACACATTACCACACCAAGTGGGAGATGTTTGGGAGTCAAAGGAAAAGATTCTTAAAATCCCAAGTGATATTGCCACTTTGAAATTTAAGACTTTTGAACTCTTAAAGGGTCCTAAACTTTAAAGTGAAATTTAAAGGATCAAATCATGTTTGAATCAATTGATCTCCACCTTTCTTATAAGGCATTTTTCAATGGTTGTTCCCCAAGGGGGTCATCAAATGTTAAAATTTTACACTATTTGCATCAAACAAGATATTGTTTGGGCGGTATTATGTGAAGGAACCTTTTTTTTCCCGCCCTATTATCTAATTTTTTGATATGCACATATTTAACCCACTTTAAATTTAACTATAAAATTTTTACATCAAATTTTGATACCCTATATGCATTTATTTTGTTTCAATTTTAATAGTTGTAGTTTGGAGAAATGACAACAATGCAACTGAACATGGTAAGATCATGTGATAAGACTATTATTTTTTCAACATACCATATGTGTTTAACATATCCTTCAATTTGGTTTGTGAGGTGAAAAAACAAAATACCCATCTAAAGTGTATTTTTTTGATAAAAATGCTTCAATTTTATCAATGGTGTGAAAGGATCCTTCATTTCATATTCCATTATGTTCAATGACTAGTATTAGTTCATTTATTAACCTACTAATTGAACTTTAATAACTAATGTACTTAAAATCTTTAGTATATATATATATATTGGGGATCAATGCATACCCTATATTAATTGTATATTGGTTTTTGGAATGAACATAATCCTATTATAAAACTACTTTATATTTAAAAAACCCAAAAACCAATACATGGGGTCTTATATTTTTATTCACATTTTTTATAAGTTCAAAGGAGAATCCCCCCCCCCCCCATCCTTTCCTTTAGTTGTTTGTAGGGTCTAAAGTTTAACATTAGGCTCAAGGAACATCTTTGATATCATAGTCTCCCTTTATCACCATCCATGATTAACAATTCATTTATCATGACATTAATTGGACAAAGATGTCATCGAGGTCGGTATTCATTAACATAAGATAAATCACTTGCAAATGATGGTACATCATAATTGTATCTTAAAACATGTTCCAAAGTCAATGTAATCCAATTGGCTTGCCCAAATTGGCTACAAATATAATTGTTAGGTTCAATGCATTAAAGTTTAGGAATATAATTCAGTGTTTGAATTTTTTTCCTAAAATCAACTAAGATCGATTAAAACATTGAAATGGATAGTGCACTAACAACCAATTCTACCTTTCAAACATTGCAAAAAGGGTGTCGGCAAGGTAAAGTAGACAAAAAAAAGTAATCCACCCAAAGTCCAATTAAAAAATGGAATAGTTTTTTATATGGACACAAAAAAGTAGATTCAAAATATTTTGAAGTAGAAATGTAAAACCATAGGGCCTTACATTTAATTTTTGGGAAGTTGGATACAAAGTTTGAACAACTTTGGTATCATAAGAGTAGGTTGAAAGTATGTTTGAAAGTAACTGGGTCAAAATGGTGTTCAAACCTATTTCATATTAAAAAATTGATATATTATGATTATAACATTCATAATTTGATGACACAGTAGTATTTTTTAGGGCTCCACTAAGTTGAAAATTTTAAAAAGTCAATATTCCATCTACATGTAGCCCATTTTGTAAGATCAAACATTTTGTGCGAGTAAAAATTATTTAAAAATTTCTATTTAGTTCTACTTTCAAGATGGGGTTTTTCAACATTTTAAACATAAAATAAAAGATTATCATCATCTTAATTATTGTACCAAAAAAAAAATCTATTTTTAATACATTAAAACTTTTTCATGATTACATGTAATTTTTTTTGACAAGGAGTAGTGAATCGTCTACTTTACCTTGCTTGCACCCAAAATGTCAATCAAATTTACAAATCTAACCCAACAAGTTCATTGCACTAAATAGGTTTGCAAGGTCATGTTTATCAATATTTTGATGATAAATTTTGGATATCGATGTAGCTAATAAAAGATAATTTAGCACCAACCTTTGATGAGTTTTGATTCAATTTATGGGGAGTCAATGGTTTGATATCATCATGCTCCACAAAATTTTGATAATGATGGGAAAGATAATAATATTAAACATCATCATGGTATAGATGGTGAGAGCATGGGAGTGTGGAGATGCATGGTCATGGGCTAGTTATAAAATACATGTTAGAACATAACAAGGATGGTCATAACAAGGGAGGTTTCATTGGAACAAGTAACATCATAATGGGTGTGTGGGGCAATTTTTTTATTATTAAAATGCTACTTGACATTTGGGGATTTTTGTTTCAAGAACAACCCAATCAACATTAAATATTGTATCCCTAAGCAATGTGAAGCATTGCAAGGGGGGATGGAACAAAACGCATGGATATTTATTTTAGTTGTTTTACTTACAATCAAATTCCATGGGACCCCCACTATACAAATATTATCTAATATGACTAGTAAGATTTCAGAAAAAAACCAACTATCTTTACAACTATATATTAATCATATTTCATTAAAATGACCATAGTGTCCAAAGTTGGACCAAATGTGTGACTATCTAGGACATGATGTGTACATCAATCATGTTAAGTTGTTTTCAAACTTCATAATGTGGCATTGAAGTCAAAATGGTAGTTGCAACTTGTTACAACTAATGAAATTTTTTATGGGTAATGATTTTTGGGGCATATTTTTAATTGATTCCCAAAAATGACTTATTTTTTATTTAAAAATAATATCAACATTATTTTTTGGTGATAAGTAGTCAAGTCTTGGGAAGAGCACTCACTTTTATCCCAAACAATATGCAAAAAAGTTAGGGTGCAACTTCTTATATATATTATTAAAAATGTAAATATAATGTCTATAATTCATTATGAGAATATGTTCAAAATAAACCTAGAATGCACCTAAACTATTTGATTATTTCATAGCATCCCAAAAACCACCCTTCTATTTCAAGTATTTCCTAAAGTATATAGATAGTGCCCCTGTTAAAAGTTAAGCAAGTAATAGATAGTTATTATAGTTGTAAGTAGGTAGGTGATAATAGGTATATACATTGGTTGTAAATAGGAATTTGTAGTTAAGTAAATATACATAAATACTTAGTAAATAAGTAAGTTTATGTACCTATTTATTAACCACCACCTATTACCTACCTACAAATCATACATTCATATATTTTTAAATGCCAATATATTCAAACATTTTATGGGTAGCGCTTGGATTATGGTCCAATTTCTTCACCTGTTATTTTATTTTGTTGTTAATGGACGAAGAATGGGATTCACAATAAAAGTAACCCAACTTATAAAGGAAATAAGACAAGTTTTACTTTTTAATTATTGACATTTATTGTATGATATTGACATGAACCTTTTGTTATCACTCTTCACAAGTCCAATAACTATTTTTTGGTGTGAACCCAAAACATTGTGGTGGAAGGTGATCCAAGTCATAAAGAGCCCACACATGGATGTGTTGTGGGGAATGCTTATGATGACTACATTGACACACATGGCAATTTGCATGATAATGAGATCCCAATGTAGATTATAGATGTAGATGGTGCAAGGACATTAGGAGGTGTAGTTGAATTATCAAGAGAGGAAACATTCTTAGGTGGCCATTTGGGGATATACGATGCATTTGGATAATGGTGTATGTTTTACTCCAAGTGCATGGCCACCTATTGTTGACAAATTTAATACACTAACTAATGATTTTGAAAATGATATCTTTTACTTTCGTTATATTTGTAATCATTTTGTGTGTCTATAATGTGTGATTATTGTTTTTTGGAAAGATTATGAATTGGATATTGACTAATTGGCTGGCATTCAAAGACAATTAGCTATTTGGATTTTGAAGGCACATAGATATTAAAGCTTTGTGATTAGTGAATGGACCACCATGCCCAAATAAAACCAAAAAAAAAAAAGATTAAAAAATTCATTGAATGCATTACAAAGCAAACCCATCTTTGGGTGGTACCATTAGAAACAACTTCAAGGAATCATCAAGGACTAAAAGTGGTCAAATAATTTTCATGGAATTGTTTTCTTCAAATGTTTTTACAACTATAGATTTTTTTTTTCTCATGTTTATCTATTGCATGCAAGAATATATGGTCTTATATTTTCATTGAAATAAAAAGGTGCAAATGGTTACAATTTTTCATTCTTAATTATGAATTCCCTTTTAAGAATCACTCCTAAAATTTGGAAATTCATGACTAAATTATACCTATTCAACTAATTAATTAATTAAAAATATATAATACCATAAAAATACATTAAAGTTTTATTTCCCAAGAAAAATTTCAAAAGACATGTTTCAAACACAATGTGTTCTTAACCAAAAGGTTCAAAAAAAGGAAACACCATGATATTTTTTTAACTTAAAAAAAAAAAGGAATAATTAGGAACATCAAAACACAAAATAATCTTGACATATTAAAGTTTCAAATTTTGTACAACCTGATAAATTTATTGACCAAAAAAATGTAATGAAAATATTTATTTAAGCGTTTCCTATTTTTCAAAGTTCAATGTGCCATATAAAATGGAGGTGTGGTGTCTTTAATGGTACCACCCAAGGATGGGTTTGTCATACAATATTGGATTATTGATTCGCAATACAAGTTGAACATGACATTATAGATGATCCAATTAGTTAGGTGTAGTATTTGACATAAATAATAAAATTTATCTATTCAATGAAACACCATGTTGTGAAATGTATTTTGTTTCAAATCTATTCATGCAAGGTGTTTGAACATTTGGATTTTCCATCACTTGTAGAACAATCATTTAAACAACACACTTAAATTACCATTTAAAGCTCTATATGATTATGACGTGATTTCATTATGACTATAATAACATATGACATAAAATGACACAAGTTAGGAAAAAACTAGTAGCTAGTCAAATAACATCTTTCAAATTTGAAATGATACATGGAATAAATATGTTTGAAATCCAAGGATTTTGAATCCATGTGTAATTTTTCCTTTGGTTTAATGTCAATAATTTTTTTTAAAGAAACAAATATCATTTTAGTGTGATGCAAAGTGACTTGAAATTATATATATATATATGGCTTTATATGAATGCACTGACTACCATGTTGTTGACATTGTCCTTACAATATATTAAAATAATATTCCATGTTATCATAGTTGATGTTTGGTTTTTTTGCAAATCTAACAATTAGGAGTATGTTTAAAATTTAAAAATGACCATGTCATGTTTAACATCTATGTGATAGAATAGTGTCTTGTTTTGAATATCCATTAAAAAATGTTATGTATGAAATTTGCATATAGTACGAACATCCATTTATAAATTATAAGACCTAAAAAAATTGCAACTAACTTATTGTTGCCAAATAAGTTGGACATTTGAAGACATGTGGTTCATTATCATTCTTTTAATTATTGATCACTATTAATTGCTAAGGGAGTGGCTGCATATAGGAAACGAATTATTCTAATGCATATAGTCATTGAATGATGATCTATGTTATTAGTGCCACCTTTCCAATTTTATTATTTTCTAAAGATTCCTTGGTCTTTTAATTAATTCTCCCAACAACCCACTAGACTCCTATAACATTACTATATAAATTTTGTTTGCTAACACATGTTAATTAAATGAATGGGCTATTATTGATGGCACATTCTTTTGGCATTGCCAATTTGTGTGTACTTTCGAATTTGAAGCATCTCCACTAATTTGGAAGCATTTCATCACCAAATGTGTCACAAAATTTCAATTGCAAGTGCCATTTCTTGTCAAGTAGTCATTCTAATTCTTGGCACAAATGTGTTTGTGGGGTGGAAAGGGAAACTCCTCGGGAAGATAACACAAAACCTTCCACATTAAAAGTGTATGTACAAACCAACAAGATGTGTCACAAATGTTTGATCTTGCAAGTGGTGAAGCAATGAGATTGTGTGATCAACATGCAAATGGTGGAGCTCAAAAGCCCATGTAAAACCATAAAGATAGACGGGGTTATATGTAAAAGGTATGGTTTGGGAGGATGGCTTGTTTATTGATGCGCACACCAAGGCAAAGTCAAATGGGACAAGACTATTGAATTAAAAAGGATTATGGATTACAAAAATTTAACATACCATTTGAACACCCATGCCTTATTAACAACATAACAAACCATCAACACAAGAATGATAAGAAACAAGATTTATTCCAATTGTTTTGAGACCTTCATATGATGCTTTAATAGAATGGTACGATAAATCTTGAGTAATCAATCCATGCAAATTGGTGATTGATTCAAACCCTTTTCAAACTCAAGGACAATGAAGATGCATTTTTCTCACATTTTATTCTTATTCATCACAATTGTTCCATGATATTTTTTGTCATTTTGTATTTCACAATCAATGATTTGTTTGAAATCCATGTCTATTTCACAAGGATTTGTAATAAGTTCAAATATAATTTGGCATTTTTGGTCAACTTTGAGATTTAAAGTGATATCATTTGTTCCTTATCAATTAAAGGACAATAATTTGCATCTTTGAAGTTTTGCTTCATGTTAGCTTACTCTCAACAACATATGTCCATTAACAATCTATTTTATTTTTCTTGTAAGGTGGATACATTGTAGTGGTGCAATAGGTGGACCATCATCATTTCCCTCTATGGATAGTGAGCAACCAAATCATGATAATCCTTCTTTAAAATCCTTCAATACTTTTAAGAAATGCAAAATGCCTTCCTCATGGAGTGGAAAATATGATAATACCTTGGTAACTTTGACATTAAGTATTTGTAAAAATGTTGAAGTTTTAAAAAATAAAATTTCAAAGAACATTAAAAAAAAAAGAAAAAAAAAGTGGGAATATTCAAAAAAAAAAATGACATGGAATTTAAAAATATAATTAATTATTTGACAAACATGTGTTGAAGTTGCCCTTATAATATGGTATGTTGTTAGTCATAAAATGAGGATATGAACCCAATTGTAAAGTCATGCTTGTGAATAAGGTGTATATGTTCGTCATATTTATAAATAGCAAACCAACAACCATTAGACATTGAAACTTGTGAAAAAAATTGTTATTACTTTTGAAATGTTAATGTTTTAAGACAAGTTATTCATTATGGTCCATATATTTTAATTATTCTTCTCCTTCTGTTTTTGTAAGGTCATTTCATCTCTTGAAACATAATATGCACATATTATGGAAATAATAAACATTTTCATAATTTTAGTTCCTTGATGTGGGCAATAATAAACATTTTCATAATTCTAGTTCCTTGATGTGGGCAATAACATGCTTCAATGTCAATAGAAACTGAGGTCATAATCTTAATTTCATTTTATTCTTAATAAGGATAGTCAAGTTAGGTATCTTTAAGTAACCCTTACTAATATGCACAAGGATTGTATAACCAAGCCTTGTTTATGTTGATGCATGATTAGTCAAAGGTTGTTAGTAGTTAGAATGGGTTAGGCAATGGGGGCACTATTGGCACATGAATATTAAATTATCAACATGAAAACAACGTTGTTGAATATGAGAGAGAGATGATCAACTAGTTGTTAATTCTATGCAAAACAAAACAACATATCATAAATAATAACCAAACATTGATAGAACAAGGGACCCAAACACCAACACTATGGCAATGTGGGAAGGGGGATGGGAGGAGGAGGAGGAGGAGGTAGCATTTTCAAACATTCATCTAGGTGACAATTAGGAAATGTGGAGATGATGATGGAACACATTTGGAGACAAAAAGAGATAGGCATATTGAGGCATCATGGAAAGGGGTTAAAGCTCCATGAAAAGGTGTCCAAAGTTTTGTTAAGAGAGGAAGGAAACTTGGCAAAAATGAAGAAGTTGAAAAATAGGGAGTAGGAATATAAACTTATATTTTTGAAAAGTTTAAGTTTTGCATTATTTGTTGTGGTTGGAGTAGAAAGAAGGGGAAAAGAGGCAAATAGGAGCTTGATGTGTATATATATGGGTTGATGCAAGTTAAGGTGGCTCACTATTAGCATTACACTAGTAGTTTTTGCGATATATGTGTAATGCAATGATTAATTTTTATTTTATAGGTTAGAATTTCTCAATAGGAACTTACTTTGAGATTATTAACTTGAGTACACATATGATGTAGGTAATTGTAATGTGTAACTTACAAAATAAAAGATCTATGGACTTATAAAGTGAATTGAATAAATTGTGTACCATGATGGTAAGTTTCTTTTATAGACCTCAAAATGGTTCAATGATTGATATTATCATTGTTAGAGATTTCATTTTAGTTATAAAAAATATATATCAAAATCGAATTTTACAACATATCAATTGTATGTAATTCTTAATGAACTTTCTATCATATTTTGTCAATGGTAAAAATATTGGGTCTTTTCATAAGTCCATATCATTATGGAGAATTATTTATTTTATTTTGAGTTTGTGCATACATGGATAATTTTTTTTTCTTTAGTTGGGTCTCAAGTAATAGATAAAACAATTATTTGAATTGAATAGAGTGAATGTTGTTTAATTTTTTGATAATTAAGCAAATACAATGGAGATGGACTTTGGGTGATGTTTTCATATGTTGCAAAGTGAGTTGCTTTGGTTTACATTCACCCATAGAGAAATTTCAAGCCTTTTCAACTCCAATTTTTGCGTTTGAAGAAACAAACAAAAATGAAGAAAAAACATTTTTCCCAGTAGTTGTAGAACTTGCTCATTTGAAGTTCTCTAAAGTAGTTGAATGTACTTGCAATGTAAGGTTTTAAGCCATAGGGAGAGAAAATAACATTTTTTGGGGGAAGTGGTAAACTTTGCTAAGAATTTTTTTTATGTTCCTAAAAAGGTTTCAAACAAGTTGTGATATATTGTTTTCTTATTTGAAGTAAAACTATGGGGAGGGAGGTTATTGGTATGTAGTTTAAATAAATTTAGAGCTTTTAATGCATCAAGATTTTCACCTTATAAACAAATTCATATTTGTTGAAATGATAAGTGAAAAGAGGATGTAAACAAAACTCTAATATGAGCTTTTGTAATGTTTGATGTATGTCATTTGATCCAATAAAGATTTTGTTGTGACCCTAGCTTTGGACTTGTGATAAAGATTGGGGTGTTGCAAGAAATGGGCGGAGGAGAATGTGAAGACACAAAATGAAGGAAACAAATTTCCTCATGAAGGGGTAGGCATCCCAAGATTGCTAGGATGAATTCCCATTTTGGGAGTTAGGATTTAGACTCCTTGGAAGGTTAAGAGGGCAATTTGGAGAGGGGGCAATCAAATCACCTCCAAATCATGATCTTTGGTTGACTGAAAACAATCTTGTTATAAACTATAAGATTATGGGGTGTATGCTCAAAACATACATGTTTTGAAGGAGTTGTGACAATCCAAAGATCCAAGACATTATGTGTCCATGGTTTGGGGAGTCCATTTCGGAACACTTGAAAAAACCGAATTCAATGCAACCCCCTACATTTTTTTATCAAGTCAATTTTTTCATTTTTTTCCCTCTAGCAAATCAAAGTACATTTGTGCAATTAAGAGCTCCCAACCAATTTGACAATCTTTGATATCTTTTGAACAATATTTCAACATATTTAAATTACTAATATCTATCGCTATTGTAAGAGATTTCAAGCTCTTCTTATGAATGAATGAACAAATTTCCAAACAACCTTTGATTGAAACCCCATATTATTCTGATAATATAAAAAACTCAACTCCAAATTATGTAAAACAATAGAAACATGTTTATTCATTGATAATTTATTTTACCTTTTATGTTGTGTAAGCTTGGAACCTTTGTTGATTTCAAATCCACTTCAATGAATGTGCAAATGTATTCAAATGTTTACTTGGATATTTGTCACCATTATTCCCACATGTATGAATCATCTTGTAGGGTATTGCTTTCAAATAATTTCCACCAATATAGGGATTGATTTGTGATGTAAAGATTCAACATATGAAATGCCAACGATATTAGTCTTGTTGTACACTATAGCAAAAACAATGTCAAGGCTTGTGAAACCATTGAAAAGAAGTGTTGGATTGAAGTAGTCTTAATCCTCTTTGTATTGGAAAAGTTGACCATGTGCTTCCTTTTGTTGACAAATTAAGAAATTAAGAATTGCTAGTGTAACTCCCAAAGCTATCATGTTCTTCATATTGCACTAATGCAACAATTGTCAAGATTGAACCAAATTACACTTTGATAATGAAAAGGTACCAAAGAATCAAACACCCAAAAAGTTTGATCTCGTACATTGTCAACTATGAAAGAGGATGGAGCCACCCTTCCTTGCTACCCGACTTCAAAATGTGGTGTGCAATGTGATACGAGTGGAGCTATCCATGGATGGCGATGAAGAGAGCTTTTGTGTCCCCAAAGGTGCAGAGATAGAGAAAATTGGTTCCTATGAAGCTGTTCAAATGGCTTAAAAGTCCAAGGGTAACAGGCAGGCAATACAAACTCACAACAGTTTTTTCATTGGCAAAATTTCACCAAAAAGCAAAATTAAAAGTTAAAATAAAAAAGGGTTATTTTGGAGGTTTTCAGTTTTCAAAAGGGAGAAAAAACAGAGTTAAAAGCTGCCAGATTTGTTATATTTGGTTTTCATCTAGTATCCAACATATAGAAGGATGATTATTTTTGGTTTATAATCTTCCTAGGGATGAATAGCACCTTCTCTACGTCTTCCCAATGGATGATAGCCACTTTGGCTACAAACAAAAATTCCCACAAAAACACACTGACACAGAGTTGTGTGATGGAATTAGATTGAAATGGACAAATGACCCCTTTTGTGATTATTTTGTCAATTACTCCTTTATTTTTTAATGGGTCTTGGGTGTGTAATGGGTGGTGCCTGGGTGGGCCACATGGAAACGGACCTTTAACCAACCATAGGTTGTTGGGTTGGGAAGGGGTGTCATTATTTGCTTAGAAAAATCCCTCTAAAAATGGAAACCGACAATATAAAAAATGACATGAGGTAGTAGTAGTGACTACACTCATGCAGAGGCATAAGGTTAAGGTTGGTTTTCTCAGTATCCCGCACTTTGAGGCTTATGGTGAGGTGTAAATTTTTAACAAGTGGAAAGTGACAAACATCATCATTCATGTGTTGGATTGTTTTTTTGAGGGCCACTTTTGATGGCCTTAAGAAGCAGCAACACGATTAGGTATAGGAGTTTGGGATTTTCCCCCTGGGACAACAAACATTTTATTAGTCAAACAAGGCGTCTTGGACACTGGGTGCATGGAGACTACTCTCTCACAAGCAACAACATACATAACAAAAAACAAAATAATGGTCAGCTTGGAAGCCAGTGCAAACTTGTTGCTAACTTACTCATTGTGTTTGGCCCACCCAAAACACAAAACTCCAGTTTTGTTAAAATAAAAATAGCATGATAGACTTTAGTGTAGGGTAAAGCTTGAGACCGTGTGTTTACCAAGTGTAAAGACTTAAAGACCTGCTCCGATTTTTATTTATTTATTATTATTGTTTGGGCTTTTTTTCCCCTAATGGATACACCATGGGAAAAAGCAAAAAAGAAGAAGAGGGGAACATTTGGAAAAGCCCCCCACTTGTGCCGGAGTGGGCATTCCATTTTTTGCGGGCATTTCGCTTTTCAAAATGCCCACCAACCAGACAGCGAATCAAGAAGAAAAAAAAATGCTGGGTAAATGTGCCCTCAAATGACACTAAAAACAAATTTGGAGCAGGTCTTGAAGAAGAAGTAGAGGCTAGTTCTACTTGAAACTCAAATGTGAAACTTGAATAATCTATCAAACTTGCAACACACAGGATGGGCCGCTTCCCAAGAAGGTACTAGAATCAATCAGGAGCTGTTTCATGTGTAGCTAGCTCAATCAGACAAGCTGCACCCCAAGGGACCAGGAGATCTGGATTTGGGGTTCTTTGGGAGTAAAGATTCTTCCATTCTTCTGTTCCAAAAGAGGGAAGAAAACAGACACATATAATAAATAATATTGCGTGCGTAAGTAAGTAACTCGCTAGCTAGCTAGCAAAGACAACCAAACCATCACTGCACTTGCCACTCATCTGTTCCAAAATGTCTCTGCACAGTTCATTATTTTTAGAGGTATGAAGAAGTGTAGGAATGTAAGAGTAGAGACGCAATAGTCAACCAAGCTTTTAATGGGTTGTGGCCTTTTTCCACTAAGAGTCAAAAGTGCTAATAAGAAACAGGAAACAAGGAGGAAGTTGGAAGTTGGAACCTCCTCTCCCTCCCCCCCCAATCCATCATGGTCACGTCAGCAGTTAGTTCAGACCTAAATGGAGAAAGGGGTGTGCACTACTCTGTGTTATATGTTCTCTTCAGGCTCTCATCAACCTGCCTTTCTGGTGTATCTATACTGCAACAAAAAGGTGTCCTTGTGATTTCAATAGATTTTGGTTGAATTCATTTGTGTCTTAGTAAAGGCGGACTAGTTGAAAAACAGTGAATTCACTTATCTAGTGAACTGGAATGAATGAATTGCAACATTTTGTACTAATGGCCTTTGCAGAGATGCCTTTGAGAGGTTGTAATAAGCAGCATGCAGAGACAAAGATACTGTACCTGTTAAATGGCAACGTGTGAGAATTTTGTAAACTTCAGTGAGACTCTTAGTTCCAAGAAGGGCCAGAGTGAACTAGCACCCACCAACTCACCATGCAAGATGGGCCAGAGTGAAGCAGCACCTACCAGTGCACCATGAGGAAGGGAGGGAGTGATGGATGGTAAGTGGTCTGGAAATAGTTTTCTCTTGGGTTCCAGTTCCCTAGCTAACCATGGTGGTTATCTCAGTTGTCTTCTTATTTCTAACTACCTCCTAACGTCCCTGAGAAGCTGCAGTCTTGTTGCTAAGTAGCTACTAAGACAGCCCTTATCTACTTAACCAAGGAGTCACTTATTTTCATATCTATCAGCCTAAATATAGGACCTACTACTTCTTACCCAATGGGTTACCAAGGTGAAACCAAATATTCCACTCAGCATAGGTTCATCCACAACTGAGGCATACCAGGCATCCAGTGGATGGTACGCTATGTATTATCATCCACATGCATCTACCTACCTTGTAGTCACCAAGTGTGTTAACTCTTACTCTAGTTACATAATAACCGCTTACATTCTTTTACCTGCTTGTACATATGATACTTGCCCACTTACATAGGTAACAACTACCTTGGAGGGGGAGGGGTAAGGAGGGGGGGTTTATGACATAGCTTAGCAAGGTGGAAGTGGAACCTTGGTAACTCAATTGTGGATGAATCATGATTGAACCATAATAGGGTTCCAATGGATGCTGAGTCACTTTGATCCTCAAAGAGACAAGTTTAAAGTCACCAACCTGAACATAGTTGTGAAACAAATGAATTCAATTCTTGAAACCAAATAAACCTTGAACCTGTTATATGCTAGTGGAAATTTTTTGGTAGAGTTGATGCAATATGAGCATAATTTTACACAAGAATTTCCTGGCAACTAGTGTAATGATCCTAGTCAGAGAAGCACCTACTCATGACTTGCTTGGATTGGGGGTTGTTTTTTTCAATTTTATGATGTAGCTGATGTGGCAATCATCCATAAGATGATTTAGCCAGATTTGGCTACATACTATATATGAAAATAGAAAAAAACCAGAGTCCTTCTATATTCTTGACTACTTACTGGAACTTATCATAAAAATCTGGTATTTTGGATTGTTTTCTTTGAAATCTAATGAATGTGGGCCAATTTTTCATGAAAAATCCTTTGTATAGGTCAAAATCATATTTTTCAGGTCAAAATTTTGCCCCAAAAAGAAAACACTGACTTGGATGATACATACCCCTTTACACTTGGACACAAGAATAAAAGAAGGGGAAAGGTAGTACAAGCATTGGACATGTAAAACCAAAATTGGTTACTAGAGGGAGAATTTATAAATATTGTTCATTATGGTCAAGGTGGAAAGATGGATAGATATGATAATAAAACCTTTATGGGCCTTATGCATAAACATTTTTTGATGAGGGATTTTCTTTTGATTCATATATATTTAGTTAATTACTGTGGGTTAGGCACAAATAAAAGTTGATTATATTAACTCATACATGACAAAAACACTAAAGATATATAATAACATAAGAGTTCATTCAGTATTCTATAATACTAGCAGGTTGCATAATGTTATTGGCCTAAAGTTAATAAATGATAATAACTATTAAACTTAGATGAAAAGAATAAATGATTCATCCATTCTACCTTTAAGTAATTAAGGGGGTTATGGGTGGAGCTTCAACCTAATTCACCAGTCTCATTATCATACTTTTATATAAGCCTTGTAACATGATTTTTGTGTAATAAATGTATGATCCAATAAACCCATGTATTGTTTTGATTGTGAAAAAAGTTCACAAGGGAGTGCTTATGTGTAGCATTAGGTGGGTGACCCTCGTAAGGAAAGCTCTTTAAACATGTGTGATGAATTGCCTGTTTAAGTGTAATGTACATAAAGACCAAGTTTTAAGGACATGGGTGTTCCTAGCCCAACAAGACATGTCAGTTTCACCCTTGTGTTATGCATGTGTGTTGTGTTAGATTTTGATTCATCCAGTCTACCTTTGTGTTTGAAACTAATTATTCCAAAAATAAACCCTAGTAAGTTTAGACCCATCCTAAGCTATAATCACATAAGTTTGTTACAAGGCACAAACTCTTGGCTCCCCTCCCCTCCCCTCCCCTCCCCTCCCCTCCCCCTCAAAAAGAAGATAGGAAGCTAGAGAGAAAGCGAGGCATTTCCTTTTTTTGTGAAAAAGCAAAAAATGCTCTTGTATGGTTCCAGTATCCAACTGACTTTGCTACCCTACTACCAATCAGGATCCTGTAGGTATTCAGTCAGTCAACCCTAAACCCTAAACCCTAGAGCCATGTGGTTGCCTCAGCTTGTGGATCTTGTGATGTATGCACTGTGATGATGCAAAACAGCTAGCTAGCTACTATAACTTCTTTGAAGGCAGTTGAAGACGTTGATGAGTAAGTACAAATTTTGTCTAAAAATCAGTTCCCCTGGCAATCCTTGTCAGGTTTAACCAGGTCTTTAAGGATTGAGCTTCTCTTTACTAAAAGGTTCCTTGCTGTATTATTTTCAATGGTCACTAGTTGTTATCATCCCATCAGCTCATATCCATGTTTACCTGATTTTTTTTTGGGTGGGGGGGTTTTGCTCTCAAAACCTGTAGAAAAAGAAAAAAACAGAAAAATTGCCTCCTGGAGAAAATGCCTAAAACAAGGGTATTTTTAGGGTTTCTAATTTCCAGATTTTTAAACATAAATTGGAGTTCCCACATTTCTACACTATTTTACTACTAGGTAGCCAAGAATATAGAAGCATGCTTAAATTTTTTTTTTTTTTCAACTTTCAGATCTCGTTTTTTGCCAAATTTTGCTAAAACTTCTTATGGAGGCTACATACGTTGATCACACTTGCATTTTATTGGTGATACCCAATAAAACCCATTGAGTACAACCAAAATTTGTTAAATGTCAATGACTATAGGGTTTGCAAAGTTATTACAAATCCTATATTCATAAATCCTTTGAGAATGAAAGCTTAGAGAATCCAAAAAGCATGTTTGAAGTTTTTAACCGACTTGTGCATCCAATATTTCTTATATCCATATTCATCATTGGCAAAATGTGCTTCAATTTCTCAGACTTTTGGCAAGGAATTATGTGAAGATGTCAGCCCTCATTAAGTGAGAAGTGAATTTATTGAATGTCTAGTACCCAGCCAATCTCCTGGATGAATCACTTACCAACATCACTCCCAACAAGTGAAAACGAACTTGGGCAATAGAAATAATTTGTCAAACATAAATCTCCACAATGTTTCAATTTCCATTGATCAAAGAGCAAATGCACACACCTAAGGTACCTGAACCTACCCTCCCATGAGTCCATGAAGTGCTTAGAACCTTGCATTAACCGTCTTTTCTACCCTCCTAATAAGATCCAACACCAAGATGCCAAGACTATTCTTTTTGAAATTGGAGATGGGAAATGCAATCAATATTTAAAATTTGACCAAAACAGATTTCAAATGCAAACTTCCATGTGGGTAGGTCCTCTCCATAGGAAGGTAGGTAGATAGTTAGGATAATACGTGGTTACTAGATAAGCAGATCTATGTAGACGGTTGGAACATAGTTGAGGGCTAGTGGGTTGTTAGTAGGTAGGGTAAGAGAAACAGAAACTGAACTACAATGGTTAGCTAAGGAATTGGAACCCAATGGAAAAGTGTTTTCCTGTCCACCCACACCATCCATCCCTCATGGTCCACTGGTTGCTGTCAGTTCACTCCCCTGCAAGCTCGCAGTTTCCTGGACATCAAAGCTGCAAAGCAACTAGGCTGAATGAATAGCCCAAGTGTGAGCGCCACTTTGTGTTTCAAGAAAGCTCAGAGTTTTGCAGTAATTCTGACATCCATTGCAACTTACAGTTGGAGTTTACTGGACTTTACTGACAGAAATGGTCTTGTGGATGACTGTCACACAAAACATTCCAACTAGGGCAGTGGTCATTGCTACAGGCAATAATCTGCCTGAACCCTAGGACCCTAGGCTAAAACCATAAACCCTGACCATAGAGACAAATTCAAAATCAATGGATTGCATGCAAAACTTCACCCAATTTATCAGAGATGGATGAAAGGATGGCTTGTATTACTGTTATGGAGGGAGAATGTTTCTATTATTATTACAGTCCGAAAATTTTGGTGGTGCTGCTGAAGGAGCTAAGCTCAACAGTCACAGACAATAGCAAAAACCTGTTGGGCAATGCAGTGACAACAGTTGCACCAGATCAAACATGGTAGCAGGGCTATCTATTGTACACTCTCTTGATGGAAATTTTTGAAAAATGTTCAACTATAGTTGCCCTCTTCCACAGGGCTTCAAGGGGTTAAACCACAGATCATTTCAAGCTAAGATCAATATTACAAAAGGGCATGCAGTGGAAAGTGAGAGGGAAGAAGGAGATCTGTTCCTTTTTTTGAGGGGGATTTTACAGCATAACCTAAAAAGTGTTGCTTTCATATGAGCATTCGTCCAGGATTTAGTACTGCTCCATTGGGTAGGCCATTTCCAGGGCTGCCACATGACGGGTTCCAAAATAGCTCAGAGAAGTTATTATCCATGTGCCATATGTTGCTCATGATAAGACTTCCGTTTTCAACCTGCATCAGAATAGGCCACATTTTCAAGTCTCCAAATGTACACTTTTGTTGTGATTGTTTGGTTCAGCATTCAACACTAATAAAAGCATTTCTCTTTGTACAACTTGAATTGTCCATGTCAATAGGGCAATATGACATGACACATCAAAACTTTCTCATCAAACACTGAACAGGAACTAGCATTGAAACAACTGGACCCAACAAACCCAAGAAAACAACTAACCTGATTGGGCTCGCTTTCCTCCTTGCTCTTTGTCCAAGCAGGTTGCTGGAGAAGCTCAGCTTCTTGAAATGCTAAGATGTTGGATGAAAGATCAAACAGTAAATCAGGCTCCATGCCATCTGATCCAGGAACTTGGATGTCTGGAAGATCATCCACAGATACGGCATTGCCTGTAAAGTATGTTCCCCCCTCTTCAATTGCAATTCCTCCATCATTTGGGGAGCTTCCTATATCAGGTGTCCCCAACTTTGAGCCGTGTGCATATCTCAGTGGAGAAAGTCCAGAGTAAGGCAAGAGATTGCTCCCACATTCAGTTTGCTTATATGTTGCTGCATGTAATTCTTCACCAGAGCTTTCCTCACTTTGGCCAGGTAACTTGCCTAAAGAGTGGTTGATACTGCCAGATCCAACTGCTACCACTGGTACTCCAAATCCCTTCATCTTGTCCTTGGTTGACTCTTTGTTCTGCACAGCTAAAGCGTTACATAAGTATTGTGCAAATACATTTTAAAACAAACAAAAAAAAAAATCATTATCATTGTCATGTCAGAAGCAAGATGGCTCCATGTGCCCTGTAGTCTGCAGATAGTGATATACTCCTTGTGCTTGCTTCCCTTGAACATGCAACTGCTTTCAACATAGATATGAAGCAAAGTATGTACCTTGAAGAAATTAGAGGATCCACTCTGGCGCTTGCCATGACTTTGGAGTTGAGAGGATTGTTCCATCCAGCCTGAGTTGTTGAGATCTGAGATAGTAAGTAGCTGCTGAAAATGTTGAAGGATGTGAGCACTCATTCCAGGCTCTGATGAGTCAAACATGCCCTCTGATAAAAGTTGCTGGAAGTTGTTTAGGGCCCCAACAAACTGTCCACTGTTGAACATCTCCTTCAGGCTGCAAAACAGAGAGAAGCTAGTCAGTCCCTACCTCATCACTAGGGTAGTCATTATACTAAAAGACACACACCCCAGAAAAAGAAGATCAAACAGTAAATCTGTGTATTTGTCAATATATTTTACAGTCCAGCCATTTAGCACTGACCCAATCACAGCAACACACTAGGATAGGTATGCTCAGTAGAATGAACCTACACAATGCAGTATGAACAGAATATGCCATGAAAGAAGTACAGCTAAAAAGACATGAATAGCTTACAGGCATTAGAGCATAAAAACCTCTTTAAAAGACACAAGTGACATCCTCAGATTTAGAAAATCATGTTCTATCAGGTGCCAAACGAAATTGAGAAACCCAACAGAGGTATCCGCATACAAGGACATAAGAGAAAGTCACAAGCCCAACAGTTGAGACAACCATGAACCTAGAATTGATTATACCTTTCTGGAACTCTGCTGATGTCAAGAGATGACACAAGCTTCGCCAACTGACGTTGCTCTTGGTCCGTGAGAAGACCTGTGTAAGTGTCAAAATTGATAATGTCCTGTACAAGAAGATAGTCTGGTTGTCACTGCTTGATCCTGAAGAAGATCAACAGGGAAGGCCTCCAGAAAGTATGATAAGGCTCAAGAAAACAATCCTAAAGCTGGAAGCAATAGCTTTACCTTCAATTCCAGAAAGACTAGTGGAGACTGGCAGCTTTGGAGAACATCCCGCTTGTGGTAGGGGAAATTCTCTCTGCGCACAACTTTGATCTTTCAGGAGAGTAAACAGTGGCTTCACGTATTATATGTTACACATAAATAACTGTATGTGGTATGAAGAGTACTGTGTGGTACATAAAGCATGTGTATCATTGATCAAACCTCACAGATGTTTAAGGAGTCAACACACAGGAGTGCAACAGAAATTTGAACCCACAAATCAATTGGACAAACCAGGCACCCCATCTTTTAAAGCTTGATACTTACAAGAGTGCCTTATTAGGAGCCATGTGTTGGTCAGAGTGCAAGTAGCTCATGGCCTCCATCTTCTTCAAAGAATGTGTTGCCTTTTCATTCATTCGTGCTGGAAAGATTGCTGCACCATTTGGAGACTCCACCATCACCCCATCAGTAACTCTTGTGTCAGTACCATGATGAAGAGCCTGTGTAGGCTTCAAATTGCCTGCACTTTCCATCAAGAATGAGATGGTGTCACCAGGAGGCTCCTGCAACAGTGGCATGGGGGCTCGCTGTAGGAATACACTGTTGACTCCTACATCCATAGCCATGGTTGAGGGCTTGCTTTCCACCAGCATCACATCCGATGACTCAGAGGGTGGAGCAAGTGAGGAGCTCACAGATGGTGACTCATTCATGAGGTCTTGGAAACGGCTAATGAGTTTTTCAAGAGAAGTGCAAGCCCGGACCATTGATGTGCGTTTCCTGGAAGGGATAGGGCCCACCCAAGCAGGAACTGCAAGGCAAATTTAACACCACCTCATCAGTATAACATGAAACATCAATGAAAGGTAAGGTGCTCATGGTCAGTTTTGGAGGAGACAAAAGGCAACCTGCAGAAGAATCACTCTGAACTGGAGAACTTCTGAACAAAGCAACTTTATCTGGCCCAGACACTCCTGACTCCAAGCTTGATGCTGTCTTGAGCTCCTCCTCTGCATCCTTGAGCAAGAGAGGGAGTGGGGGAGTTGGAGTTCTGTTCTCCCCACGTCCTCCATATGGTTCTTTGCGCTTATGAGAGCGGGGTGGATCAGAAGACAGCCTGTGGCTACCCTTCTTTCTACGTGCCGTACCTTCAGGGTTCCCAACACCTCCAAAGCCACCAGAATGCATTGGCATGTAGTTCAGAAGTGTCCCCTTGGTGCGCCATCTTGATCCACATGCATTACAAAGGACTGGTTTCTCTGGAGGCCCATTTCGCCACAAGGGAGTTGCTGGAGGAAAAAGAGAGATACAAACACACACACACACACAAACTTCTTACAGGAACCATGCAATAACACACAAAGAACAAGGCTACAAATAAGATTGTGAGAGAGAGAGCACAAGTGACACCCTGGACCACACAAATGATGAACATCCAATAAATAGCTCAGAGAGTTGGCCTTGGGACTGTGTGAACAAGGACTGTGCTTGCTGTAGCCAATGTGGCCACAGACCAGTGTCAAAAGAGAGACTTAGACAGAGAAAGAAGAAGACTCACTGGCAATTCCACAATGCCCACAGGGACCTTGCTTCCCCATGCGCCTTGGGGGACTCATGGTGGATAGCCTGAAACTATGGTGGTGTCACACACCATGCAGCTCCATCATTCCCTGCTGCTGTTGTTGATGATGTTGGGAGCAGTTGTGTAGTGCATCCACCCTCATAACCAGAATGCTGAACAACACAAAAGAACTTGGGAGGTCGTGAAGGAGAGAATGACCAATATGGCAAATGACTGCAGACAAACCAAAAAACAGTAATTTCAGCAGCACTCAGAGAGATGGATGACCATTGGGTTTGTACAAGCATAGAGAAGTGAAATAGAAGATAAATCCAGCTCTGCCAACATTCTACACTTCAACAGGTGCAAAGCAAATTCAGAGTTTGACAAAACTGGAATGTTCAGTGAAGAGAATTGAGGATCGCTCAATCTTTGCAAGCACCAAAGTCAGCCTGCAGACTTGGGGTTCACAGCTTCACAGCAGTCATTTACTCAACCCTAAAAAAAAATTCAAATTATGCAGAACAAACCAAGCAATTTCTGTAAACAAAAAGTTCAACCCAACCACACCACAATTTTGGTTCCAACAACAGTTTGGCTCAAGTGGCTTAGTCTCACGGAGCCCATCATGTAGAAGCAATAGCTTCCAACCTTCTGCTGCCGCTTTCAAGCATTGTCCAAATTGTTCACACCCATTCATGCACAAGGGAGTTTGCTACCTGCTGTAGCAGATTTCAAGCATGTTCCAAGTTGTTTACAATTACAACATTCAGTCAGTCAGTCAGTCAGTCAGTGGCAGTGGAATGTGAAGGTTGATTACGATGTTGTAGACTGAAAATCAATCAAGCAAGTGGTGGCATTGTTATCCTGCATTCAAAGGACATGCATCCTAGAGACAAGTGCATCCATCTATACATCCCTAGACATGGAGGAGGACAATATGAAAATCGACCCACCCCCAAGACAGAGAGAGAGAGAGAGAGAGAGAGAGAGAGAGAGAGAGAGAGAGAGAGAGGCAACAATAGAGATGATGACAGCAGCAGCAGCAGCAGCACGGCAACACAAGCAAATTGGAGGCTGTTCTTGGCTCATGGAGAGACTTAGCCATCCATCCGTACACAAAGCAAAGCACTTGAGAGAGAGAATCTGGTGACAACAACAATGATCATCATTCCCATAGCAATGAGCAGCGGCACCATAAGGACAATAGAGAGAGAGAGAGAGAGAGAGAGAGAGCTGGAGAGAAGAGAAGAGAAGAGTGTTCAATGATGCGCATGAGGAAGAGCACAAGGAAGAAGATGTGACCAGAATTGTACTTACAACCAGGGTCACTCCCAGGAAGCAAAAACCCCGAGTGTTTCTTGCAAGACTTGGTCAAATACAGAACCGCAACCGCTTTGCTCAACACACAAAATTAAGCAACAGGTGAATGAAAACAAAGCAAGCAAGCAAGCGGAAATGACAAGCGGGAAGTGCTGCAACAACAACAAGGATAAGCAAAAAGAGCAGAAGCAAGCAAATGAAGAAGGAAGGAAGAGAGAGAGAGACACACAGACTCAAAGACCTTCCTTCCTTCTACTTCTTCCTCCCTCAAATTCCACAGAAAAACCCCCCCCCCAAATAAAAAACAGCAAAAGAAACAACGAGTAGCAACAATGACAATACAGAAACAGGTACAGAAAAAACATGCATCAAAAAACGTACATGAATTTCCCGAACTCCTCCGCCAGGCCACCAAACTCCACCACCACCTCCTCAACCCCTACCACACCTGGGCTTCTACTGCCTTTGGCTTCTTTTTAAAAAATCCCGAAAATTCGGTTCCGTAGCGAAAAATACTCACATTACATCAAAAGAAAGCTCTTAAAGAGTAGCTGTTTACAAAAATGGTTGCAGCGGATTTGCTACAATGAGGTGAGAGGTGTTTGACGATGGAGGAGGTGGAGAGCTTCTTCCGCTTGGCCCTTTCTCTCTCTCTCTCTCTTTCTCTCTCCTCCTCCTCTTCTCCTCTTCTCCTCTTTCTTTGGTTTACTATATTTAGGGTTTTCCCCATTTTCCTGCTTTGTAAATTTGGAGCTTGAAATTTGTAATTTAGCTGTCGCTATCATACCACACCCTTCCCACACTTGCCTGTCTTTTTATTTTGTTATTATTATTATTATTTTTTCACCCTGTCTTTTTTTTAAATAAAAATTTTAAAAATTATTTTAATTTTAATATGCGGTTTAGGTAATTGTGGGTTTGTCACAAACCATCCTAATTAAGTAGACCTAGATTCCTATTAAGTTTTTTTTTTTTCAATTTTTTTGTTATCGAAATTTTTTGTGAGTTTTTTTTCCAAAAATTTAACAAATGTTTTCCAATATATTTACTTACTTGCACTCCAGGAATAAAAGCTTCCAGAAATATCCCAATTCTTTTGTTGGAAAAACGACATAATTTGTTGGAAGAAAAACCACTGAACCTAAAAACACTTCTTTTTTTCTTTTTCTTTTTTTCCTAAAACCATTTTTTACTAAAAACTCTTTTTCAAAAAAAGAAAGAAGTGTTTTTAGGTTCAGTGGTTTTTCTTCCAACAAATTATGTCATTATTTCTTTTGACCAAAAAATTGAGGATTTTTTTTTGGAAATTTTGATTTTTTCTAGTGTTAAATTTCACTAATTTTTGTTTTTTTGTTTTTTTGGGGGAAAAAAAACTTCGCCAAATGTTTGATATCATAAAATTGAAAAAGAAAAACCCTTGACTTAACTTGGACTTCTTTTATGTCAAAGATTTAGAGTCCTACTTTCTATTTAACTTTCTTTTTTGGGTTTTTTTTATTGGCTCTAATTTGCTTTTTGGGGGTAGGAGGAATAAAATGTTTGCTTCATCCATATCAGTGGTTTTTTTATTTTATTTATTTTATTTTATTATTATTTAAAAAATTTCCTCCAAAATTTTGGTGTAGTCAAACTGGCAATCCTAAAAAATAGGATTTAGCCCAAACATGACTTTTTTTTTTAAAGGAGAATTATTTCTACATTATGGCTATTCAGCTGGAACCTGTTACAGAATTTTGGTGATTTAAAAAAAAATCAAAATCTTACAAACCCATTAGGCCCATTATTTTCACCAAAAGCTTTTATATGTTTTGAAATCATAAAGCTATGCTCATTTGTTTTTGCAATACCTTTATAGAGTGTAAAAAAAAACCCATGGGCATTTTTAAAAAAAAGAATGCCCACATTTAATTTATTTTTATTTATTTTTATTGTGTGATACCTGGTGGGTACCCAATCGGGAACCCACTATATATCACAAATAAAAAATACAAAATACAAAAACAATTGTCGAGCTTTACACCATGCAACACCCCTTGGGACGGGGCATTACTCTTCACCAAAAACCATCTCATTTTCACCATTATCTTAGGTGCAAAAACCTTCAAGAAAGTATTTCTTTGTTATTTGACGGAGTTCTCTAACCATGAGTTCTCTAACCATAATCGCCCACTCTCTTCTTCAAAGGGTGTTTGTTTGTCTATTTGTTTTGGTTTTGGATGTGACCCTGTTGTTAACTCTCCCAAAAACCATAACACTCCACGCTTCACTTTCAATACCATTGAAAAGCTCCTTGATGAGGATGTTTGTTATTTTGTAATTTTTTAGAGCACCCATGGAGCATACATTATTGAATTTTAAATGATTTTTTTGGGTGAAAATTAGTTTGAAAAATGTAAATAATTTTTTTTTCCCAAAGAATGAGCATTTTGATCAGAATGGTGTTGTGATGGGTGACCTTAAATGAGGCTTAATAATATATTTGGGCCAACATCACATGGGCCCACTAGTTGTCATCTAGGTCAATTACCTATCCTTATTAACCATTTTGTTTGTGTGAAATTTCACATTGTTGCAAAATTTTGAAATTTTTGGGGGTCACAAATTGAAATTAGTTTGAAATTTTTTTGCCAAAAATTCAACAAAAATTCCAAAAAAAGAAGAGAGAGTTAGATTTCTATACATGGTTCAAGTAGGAAGCCAAAAACATATAAGAATGCTCAAAGTTTTTTCTTTTTCATATTTTGTGAATAGCCAGAAATTGGCTAAATTAGCTTATTGATGATCACCACCTCGACTACATTGCAAAATTGGAAAAACAAAAATATTGGTCCAAAAACCCTAATAATAAAAAAAGAGAAAAAAAAGAGCACAGAAAACCAAGGTTTTCGACAAAGGTGTGTTTCCAGGAGACTTATTGACTTACTTACAGGGCGCTCAACCCTCCAACTGGGGCTGGCTCCACCCTGGGTGTCCTGCCCTGTGAAGCTTCAGGGCAGGGGGCTGACGACACCTTCCCCTATGCATATTATGTACTACCCCTTTCAATGAAAATTCTGGGTTTTGGAATGGTACTTGCCATGGACAATGTACTCTTTGGGAGTGTTTAGGATCCATGCTTTCTTCAATGTTCTGCAAAATTGACCTGCAACTAGAATTGGACATAGGAAAGTGTGGTGAATAGTAAAGCTCAAGGTGGGTAGGTACTAAGGAGGGTGGGTAGGAGGGAGGGAGGGAGGGAGGGAGGGAAGGAAGGAAGGAGGGAGGGAGGGAGAGGGGAATATTTGATTGCTAGGACCAAACAAAGGCCATCATCATCATCATCATCAAGTCCATCTTGCATGGGTGGAAAAGAAATTTTGTTTAGCTATCTTTCAATACAAACTAATGACTAGGTCTCTACACCCAATTGGTGGATATGCATAACTCAACAAGCTTCCAAGGTTACCTATCTCCCAACCATGTGTTGGTTTTGGATGGTGGGAGTTGGGTGAGTTGTTGTTACCTTGCTTGATTTTTTGCTAGGATATTGTGGTATGTAAAGCCCTCGGCCACAGGCTTTACCATACACAAAACCTTATGTTATATATATATATATATATATATATATATATATATATATATATATATACCCGTTGAGTATCATGGGGAAAAATATGAATGAGCGGGCATCCTAAAAAAAAATGAAATGCCCACTTTGCCCCAAAAGTGGAGGAATAAATATGCTAGGTAGCATGCCCTCCAAAGAAATCCTGGCCGGGCAGAGAAACAAAGAGATGGACGACAAAACCTAACTCTTATTATCTCTGACATTTTACAATGAAGGTTGTTTTGGTTCATTTGAGTAAGTTAGATGGAGGAGCATTGTCCCCTCCAAAACCTCTCTTATCACCATTGTTGTGCAAGAGGGTAAGTTGGGTCATCTATGCAAAAGTTTGGATCTTCGTAGGACTTGGTATGATTTGAGGGATCTAGGACCCACAATGAGGGTGTGAGTACAACAAGGTAGGTATTTCATGCCTCATGATCGGTTCAATAATCAATGCTTCTTATTGTTGTCGTTGGTGGTCGTTTGTGAGCCATACTTGACATTTGAGTATGTTTATCTCCTATACCTAGGATATTGATCCATATTTTTTGTGTCAAAAAACAAAGGTACTAACTATTTTTTAGAGTACACATTACACATCACCCTTACTTAACCAATCAGCACACCAAAACCCATTACTTGAAAACTAGTAGTGTAGCTAGGACTACCAAATTTTCTCTACCTTACAAAGATAAGTACCTCTAACTCCAAGATTCAATGGAGTGTTGGATGAAACCTAAGCCTATCCAATAGCCACTCCAAGTTCACTTATGGTATGTATGATCACAATTGGTGTTAGCTAATTAAATTTTTAAAGTCTTAACATTAATTAACCTTAGAGTTTAGGTTACTTAACTCTAATAATGTGTAGACTCGTTAACCGAACATTAGTTACATGACCACATGTTTACACCTAGTGTCAAATGTGTTTCTATTTTAGGGTTTGTAAACTCAAAATGAATTTAACCTAAATCTTTGTTTAGACCTAACGAACCTTTTTGCAAAAGTAACTCTTTTTAACATTGTGGTGAAATTGCAAAAGTGGTTAGTTATTTTTTTATGTTTTTTTTTCATTTTCAAACACATTGCATGATGTATGAACATCATCATTGTTCATGCTTTGCTCAAATAACCTTTTCATATTGCTCTTGTTCCATTGTGTTTGTTATGTTTTTGTACGATTTTCGGAGCTTTGCATGCAACTTTCTTTTTTGGAATTTTGCATCTAACCTTTTTCTTCAAGTGTGTGCCTTTCTTGTTTTTTGTGTTCATGGATTTTGAGTATGAGACTACAACTATTATAAATTTTTTTTATTTTGTTGATTTTGTTGTTGCAAGTTTTTGTTCTTAAAGTGATATGTTGCATTTTTTTCATGTTTTGTGTCAAAGTTGATCACTATAGCCAATGTTCGAGTTGTCAATATTCTATGTGCTTGCATCATAATAAGATTGCCTCCAATTTAAGGAGGTTTACAAAATTTAGTCACTGGAGAAGGAAGCTTTGGTTTGGAAATTAGGAAGTGCACTTGAAGGTTTGGTGATGATAATCCTGGATGATGGTGAATGCACGAGCAATGTAATAATGGGGAATTTTTTTAAAAAATTCATAAGTTAATAGAGGTTTACAAGGCTAAAATTTGGCCCATCAATATAACACTGCATTTGTAGTTCATTTTTATTTACCTCAAGTGACAAATAAACATTTTTTGGTAATTTGCCAAATTCCTTAACTATGGCATAACATTGAATGTTGTCAAATGCCATGTCAACTTTTGTGTTAAATATAAATATTAGGCGTGGATGTTGTTATTTATAAAAAATTTGGAATAAAGGTATATCTACATTAACAATATTTTCAAGTTTTCATATTCATAAACTCCAAAGGATTTGCTTGACTCCAAAATCTAGACCCGTGTTGGGAGAGGATATAGATTTTCATTATCCCTAAAGGTAGGGTTAGGGTATATTGATTATTGGGGAGGCAATTTTACCTATAGAATAAATGGTTTAAAAGTTTTTGGTTGGTATATTAGATTTTTTGGATACAAATTTACCATCAATGTAAGGGTATGCAACTTTTTATTTAATTTTTGTATGAAAATAAACATGGTTTAGTTTGACAAATATTGTCCCTCTAAATACATGTTTTTGGTCTTGAATATACATGATAATAAGGATACCATCAAGTTAAAGGGTATCTTGATTTGAACTTTAAATTCCTTATTACATTTGTGTTGTCATTTTATCCATTCATAGATTTCAATCTTCATTTACAATATACATTAAATATTTATACATCAAAATTTATTGCCCTTTTCAAAAATAAAATAAAATTTACCAATATTTTTGCCTATTCAAAGGATATGTTGATGTGAATCATTTTATAACCTATGGATTATTAAATATTCCATGAACTTAAAAGAATTAGAAGAAGGAGCTAGGCACATTGATCTTGTAACAAAGGAAAAGTAAGATCTTGGGAATAAAATATATATCAACCCCATGTGAAAGTGCTTTCTAATTTGTTATCATTTCATTAATTTTCTTTTTATCCCTATTTGCTTTATTGGGCAAGAAATAATTTATTTGGCAATGACTAACCATAAAGGCATGATCAACCTATTTAGGCACACACAAATAATATTAATTGAAACGTAGAAGGACAAGCACATAACCCTTATGCTAGCAAATAAGGGAGGATTATGTTTAAGGTAAGGCTTGGTGGATATAATTGGCTTGCACAAGTGGAATGGAATGGGGCCCAATATTGATAATGCGCAACCTTGAGAACCTTACTCAATGTAAAGCCCTTTTGGAAATTGTTTAATTTTTTTTGGGTAATATCTAGCAAGTATCATAAGAAAAAATGATTCACAAAAAGAGGCAAAATGCTAGCCATTTTTTAGACATGACCCTTTGCCCAATCTTGCGAAGGCAAAATTCGTATTTATATAGGGCCTCCAAATACACTAATTTTTTAAAAAGATGGTTTTTCTATTAAAATTTATGGTGAGATGGATGAAGATTCAACAACCATTTTGATGAAAAATATATGAAATAATATAAGGAATTCAAATACTAATTTCACCAACTTTGTGTGATTATTTAATCAAACTTCATTGATGATGATTTGTTGGAATTAGTTTAGGTAGGAAAATTTTTAATTCCATAAATGATCCTTCAAACTAGAATTTATTTATCCAATTTCCAATTAAAGAGGAATGAAAATGTATTTTTTCCCATTTGTTTCTTTTCAAAAAATAAAAGCAACACCATAATCACAAGCAAAATTTCAATACTTTATGCACCAATTTGCATCTTATTTATTTTCAATTGAATTGATTTGAATTTTTAATTTAATCTAAATTTAATTCAATGAAATTCACATTGAATTCAATTAAGTTATAGGCAATGTCATTCAATATTTTCATTCAATTCAAACTTAATTTTCATAAAATCAATTCATTTGTTTCATCAATCGATCATTAATAGTAGTGCATAATAATGGGGAGCCCCAACTAGTGCATAACAATGTGAAGCCCCAACTTGATTAAAGTTCTTGAGGATCAAATCATTTTCAAAATGAAAATGTTGGAACTTTTGCTCTTGGGTTGTGACGAACTTTTTAGAGGCATTCAAAGTTTTATCAAATCAAAGGCTCAACCTTAAGAAAAATGGTGAAGAAGGCATGATGAAAAGCATGAGGGGCGAGATGTTTCTAATTGAACTCACAATGACAATGAACATGTTTACCTTCTCTTATTGAAGGAAGATGTTGCACAACCCAAAACTTAGAGTTTATCACCAACAATTTGATGAGTGAAGTGACAAATACAAATGTAAGTCTTAACATGAAAAATGAGCACGAAAAACCCAACCAAAAAAATGTGCAAAGTATATTGCAAATAAAAAAGAAGGCCTCTAAGTCTAACAAAGCCAATTTCTTTTTTTGGAACTTCAAAACTTCCCATGAGTTTTAAGTGGTTAAAACACAATTTAAGAAAGAAACTATGTTTAATTTGAGTGGTATATACATTGTTTGAAAGATTTTGAAAATGCTTATAAGATATCATGATCTTAATCACATATGTTAATTTGGGAATTATGTGTCTTCGAAATTTCAATACACAATATATTTTGATTTTCAATTGGGAAATTTTGGAAATGGTCTAAGGAATTTCTAGACTTTGTCATTGAAATTTGCATGGAAACCTAGAAAACTTTCTAAGTAAGGGAGAAAAGCCTTTACAAAGGTCTAGTCTATATTGAATTTATGATGCATCCCAATTCTTGGTTAGGTTCACATTGCATCAGATTCATTCTTTTGTTGTTTTGAATAAATAGATGGTTGGAAGTATCCATTACCAAAGTCACATGTTGATGTGTCTTAAGTTTTGATTGTTTAAATTGAACCATAGAGAATCAAGGAACTGAATCAAGGTTCATGGAATTTTTATTACATGTCCACAAAGTTCACAAGTCCACACAATATGGAAGATGAAATTCCTTTGAAATGAAATATGGAGGAAAAAAAAACCAACATGAAAATAAATGATCATATTTTGGTTATATCTTTGATATGTAAAAAATCATCAAACTATTTGAATGCATTCATTGTTGACTATCATAATAGGGACCATGACTTAATGGTGTCTCGTGTTTTGAAGCAAAATGAACTTTTTGAAATGTTAAACTATAAAGGGTGGATATGTATGTTTAGTCCTTCAATAAGTTCAACAATGGTAAAAAAATTATTGAACAATTTTTGAATGTTTTGTTGAAATATAAATCCATTAAGGAATGCAAATTTTTAGGATGTTTTAAAAATGAAAGTCTCATTTGGAATGCCAAAGTCTTATTAAAATTATCAAATAATGTCCTTTTTTTGTATTCACATCTCCTATATTTCTTTCTAAATCTTTGGAATATAACTTTGAAATTATTTTTAAAACTATAATTGTTTATCAATGGAATTTTCTTATGATGTTTTTTCGAAATTTTAACATCAATTCCACAAAATTTGGTGTTTTATAATACTAAAATTTTATGCCATCAGGTAGAGCATAATTTATTTTATTTGTGATTAAAATATGAAATAATTTGAACAAATATTGCTATTCCTATTGATTCTTTTTTGTAAGATTACATGATTCTAGAAATGCGTTTTAGGACATTTAAGGACATGTTTAATCATCAAAATTATAATTAAAAAATCATATTGATCTTAATGTACATTCCTATTTAACGAAACAATAAAAAATAAACAACTTATAAAATATACAAATCATAAAAATCTATCAAAGTTGAAATTGAAAACAATTTTGGAGTGCAATTATCCATTTGTGTTCCCCAATTGTGCATGCATTCGTCTCAATGAAGTTAAAATCATCACTCAACTTCTAAGACTATATAACACACTAATAGATGTACAAAAAAATCATTTATAACAAAGGTCACTTATGTGGGATATCAAACTAATGCATAATACCTATTATATATACTTACTCAAGATATTTAAATGGTTGTAAGATACAAGTTAATTATAAAAATAAAAGGTTGGACTTAATGAATTCACAAATTTAACTAACAAATATAGGTTCAAATTTGATAATTAAGTTTTCAATTGTTAATTCTCCTAGTCACAAGTTACTTTTTAAAATATCACATTCACCCAAAAAAAAAAAAAAAAAAAAAAACCTTCCTTAAAATCCAAAATGAAATAAATTAAAATAAAAATATATTTTTTTTTGTACAAAATTTAAATATTTTTTAA
>Ga0116227_10000670_pt1 | contig 69186 bp, 56 predicted proteins | sample S1TSphgellanicum_FD_89693 | JGI IMG/M metagenome (GOLD analysis project Ga0116227, IMG submission 89693) | Host-associated microbial communities from peat moss isolated from Minnesota, USA - S1T2_Fb - Sphagnum magellanicum MG | ecosystem: Host-associated > Plants > Peat moss > Unclassified... | reverse complement strand
CCGCAACCCCCCCCCCCCCCCCCCCCCAAAACAACTGGATAAATGTTCTGAAAATAACACTTACATGCTTAATGCCAACCCCCTTGCACTACTTCATCCCACCCTAAATTTTTTATTATTAAAAAAATATACCTGAAAAAATAATTCAAACTAACAACATGTTTAGCCCCAATAAAATAATTTAAACATTAAAAAAATGAAGACCAAGACTACATTAATATGGGTTTCAGGACCAATTATACTTGTGGGTTGAATTCGATGCAAAAGATAGTTCCTAGTTCCAATTTGCATCTGGTTTTGATTCCGATTTGGTTTCTTTTTGATAAATTTAAAGTAGGCACTCAGAGTATTCAATCATCGATCAAAGAATTAAAATCAAAACTTGCCAAAAATTGAAACTTCACAACATTTATTTGTTTTAATTTATTTTAAAACAAACCTTGTTGCAAGGAATCAAGCTTCTCACAATTTTTTTTTTGTTTAAAAAAAAAAAAAAAAAAAGTTGTGAGGATTTAAACTTTTCACAACAAAATAAAACAAAGCAAAAATGGCTAAAGGCAAATTCTATTGAATTCAATGTGATTAGAAAATAAAGTGATTTTATTTTTTTTGGTGTGTGTGTGTCACAATGCAATTCTTTTGCAAAGTGTTATGCATTTACATGTTATTAATATATCATAAAATTAAAAATATATTAAAATTGTAACTATATTAAAAATTTTGATATCAATAAAAAGATATTTACTTTTTAAAATTATAAAATATGTAAACCAATTTTATAGTTATGAACTTTTGAAAATGAAAAATGTGAACAATGTTTTTATGCATGTTTTTATATACATGATTTTTTTGTATGATTATTATTTTGGATATTTTTATTAGGATTTAACATACACATATTATAACAAAAGGAACATAAATGTAAATTTTTTGTTAAAAAAGCCTTTTAAAAAAAAGTTATGGACATTTGAATAATTTAAAATGGGTCATATTTTGAGAAATTAATATCATAATTATTTTTTGGTGAATTCTTAATTTTTAAAACATGTATATCAAAGAATTGTATATTTGGTCTTATCTTCATATGGATTATTTTAATTCATTAACCATAATAGGGTAAAAATAGGATAAATGGAAATACTTTGAAATGTAACCACTATTTCATTTCTATTGTAGTAAATGGTCACTTAAGTTAATGTTGAAATTTTTTAATGAACTTGTACCACAATATGTTCATATATTTTGGAAACATGTAAAATTATTTGAAATGAATTTAATGAATATGGAGTACTCAAAACAAATTTTAAAACAATGTAACAATTCATTTTCATTTTTTAATTTTACAAAAAAATCTTGAAATGGTTTAAAAACAACATTTTAATGGGAATGTTTTAATACATGTCTTCATATTCAATATAATGTAACATCTTTTTGAGTCATAAAACTTTTTTAAAAAAAAAAGTTGACTTGTTAATCATTATTTTAAACATATTATATGAAATATTCCAATATGAAGTATTATTAAAACCTCAATCCTCATTAACTCTTATTATTTTATTTCACATAATCTTCACTTAGCACTGGGTTTTTAATTTATTGTTTAATTTTTGTGTTAAAATATGAATTATTTGAAATGTTTTATTCATATAAAAATTAGTCACCTTAACTTGCAATCAACATTCATCCTTGTGCTCATACATGAAGAACAATGTTGATGATGAGCTTTATCATCTCCACAACAAGAATAAGAAAAAAAAGGGGTAGACGATCAACTCCAAGCTCATTATTGCTCTTATAAAAATAATTTTTAAAAAATCAAAGAAACAAAGGGGGAGACAATGAGGTTTCTAAAGTTTGCTCCCACCCTCACAAACCAAGAAGACAACTAGGTTGCAATTGCCAAAAAAACAAAACAAAAATAGAAGGATGTTGATGAATTCCTTAGAGTTCACCTTGACCCTTGCAAACCAAGACAACAAGGAGGATGGTCACAACCTTGGATCTTGTCACCACCTTAACAACAACAATAACGTAATAATAAAAAACAAAGGGGTGAGCAAGAAGAAGACACTTGAAGAAAGAAAAAAAAAATTATTGGTGGAGTTTGACAATGTTGGGAGTGAGCTCCTTTGGCATTTCTATGGTCATCAAAAACAAAAGAAAAGGGGAAGCTTTAAAAGTGTTTGAGGTTTTGTAGAAAAGAGTGTTGTATAATAAGATGATAAAAAACACAAGAAGTAGGAAAATGAACCAAAACCCTAACATGACAATGTGTTGTAAGTGAGGGACTCACCTGAAACAAAGGAGGTGGTGATGCAAGTGGAGCTTTGGTGATGAAGGGATCTCCTAAGCTCTTTTGTGATGGCTTCAAATGATGTGCAATATTTGCATCAATCCTAGACCCAAAACAATGGACAAAATCAAAATGTGGTGTGGGAGAGAGAGATGGGGGGAAGATTGGAGGATTAAAAAAAGTGATAGGTAGGTACAAAAAAGAGGGAGGTAAGTAGAAGAACATGAGGTACAAAGGTAGGTAGGTAGGGCACAAAAATCTTGGGAAACTCTTTTTTTTTTTTTTTTTTTTGAAACCTCACCTACCAATCTCAATACTAAATATATTCTTGCCTCATTCAAGTTGCAAAAGTAAGCCTTGGACCAGCCCTAATACCGGAACTAGGCTAGTTTGGAAATCTAAAAAATCCAATACTAGAACCAACTTCCAAGTGATATCAAAGTAAAATTTAAAAACCAATATACTAATATCAGCCCAAGGCTTTTTTTCCCTTAAATTTTGTGGTTTCCAAACTTTGGCAATTTGTTCAGTTTATAAACCAAATTAGTCAAATTTACACCCAAAAAACCAATTTTTTTTGAAAACACTTCAAAAATTTTTTTTCCCACAAGTGGCAAAAATTCACCACAAGAAAAACCTAACCAAGGTAGTAAGATTTTTTTTGAAAATTCAATATTAGTACTAGCGGGTATGTTCAAAAGTTGATTACCCCCTATCACTAATTTAAGTTTTAAACACATGATATTAATTTTGATTTATTCTTCAATCACAAACTCCAATTCAATCTCTATGGGGTTCAATTTCTTCTTTTCGGGAAAAAATAAAAATAAAATATTAGCCTCTTAATAAAAAGAGCTATTTGATTGACAAATTTATTTACCTCTCCAGAATAATTGTCCCTTAAACTGACTAGTCCCTTGTAATTTAGGGATATTTTGTGGCTTCATTTAAAAACCCATAAGGGTTTGGTTATAGGGGTATATGTTACTTGCTCATACATTCAACACTGGAAATGCGTATGTTCTCATTCATTATTCATTCATTCAATCAATGGGACATACCTACATATGTTCAACCAATGGGAGAAAACTTGGTCCCATCTAATGGAGCTTTCATGTTCTCATCCATTGAACGGATGAGACTTTCATGCTTCTTGACCAATTTGAGTTTCCTTAGTAAAAAACTTGTTCATCTACCTAATAGTCAATGGAGACTTTTGATAACGGATTTTTTTCAACAATTTATTTTTTTCCCAAACCTACGCAAACTTGATGATCACCCTGTTTTTTTTTTTGGTGTGAAATTTCAATTATTGTAAAAAATTTGTTGCCAATCCAATGATTTTTTGAAATTTTTTTTGTCAAATTTTTTTTTTTGAAAAATATTTTAAAACCTTCAAATGTCTATACATGGTTCTAGTAGGTAGGAAAAATAAAATGAGGATATTAAAGTTTTTTTCTCTTTCATATTTTGATAGATAAATTTGGCTAAAGCAGGTTATGGATGATCTCCACCAATTCGGCTACATCACAAAATTGAAAATAATAATAATGGTAATAATAACAATTCCCCAAGGTAGGTACAGTAGTAAAGCCTTCTTTTACTGGCGAAATTTCGCCAAAAAATAATAATTTTAATTTTAAAAATATGAAAATGAAACAATTTTCAAGGGTATCAATTGCCAAAAGTGAGGGAAAAATTAATAAAAATTGCCAGATTTCTATATTTGGTTTCAAGTGTGTAACCATAGATATAGAAGATTGATTAAAAATTCCTAATTAATATCTCATTTCTATAGCCAGATTTGACTACATCTTTCAAGGGATTATAGAGTTTTTTTTCTACATCTTCTTATGTATGATCACCACTTAATCTATATTTAAAAATTCCTTTAAAAAAACAGAGGTATACAACCCTTTCACAAAAACTACATTATATTTAGAAATGCTGAAATTTTCAAAAAAAATAATTTCTTAAGGAATAATCTTTTTTGGGAAGGAAAAGGAAAGAATCTTTTGGAACGGCACAAGAATATTCCATTTTGCCCGAAATGGGATCTTTAAAATTTTATTGATTATTTGGCAGACATGTGCTGAAACTGCCCCTATTTAAGTACGTTTAAAAGTTTTTCTTTTTCAAAGAGTCCAAATAGGTAGGCAGCCGTTTTTCCTACTCCCCCAAAAACAGGTCCCCGGGCACCCTCCCCAAAAAGGAGAGGGGGGAAAAGAAAAAACAGTGTAAAACAGAGCCCCTTTGTAAACCATCGTTTTTCTTTTGCACTTTCTTTGAATTTCTTTGCCATTTTTCGTTGCTGCGAGAGAGAGAGTTTAGAGTGTGCTGCGAGCGATGGCGGCCACCTGCGCGAGCGTTTCCCTCCTCAACGGCGCCGTGGCTTTTCCGCCGCATCCATCCTCCGTCGCGATTTCTCAGGTATCTCTAGTGTCACTGAATTCGCAACGCTTGCAATGCGATTCTATTCCTGAGAATTTCAACTGCAATAATAAGAAGGAGGAATTCTTCAAAGGCTTTTCCAGCTCTCCTTCGTCGTCGTCGTCGTCGTCATCGTTTTCTTCTTCTTCTCTATGCGGCTCGACAAGGTTACCCCTGTTTTTTCCCCAGCGATGCAAGGAGAGACGACTTCCACTGGCGCTAGTAAGCAAGCCATTCTTCCTTCTGTCTTCTTCTTTCGTGACTTCTCGTCATGTATATTCTTGCTACAAAAAGGGCGGGTGTGTTGTTTCCGAAAGAATTTCTGTTTCTAAGTGCACATTTTGCAAAGTAGAGGATGCAAAAAGTTGACGATTCCAGGGTTCTCTTTTGTGTCTAATCGTTAAATCGGAGTTTTTTTAAAATTCGATTCCATAGTGTTTACCAGTTGTAGCGCAGTACAGGGGCGTATTACGGTTTGAGGTGCTGCTGAAGTCAAGCCTCTGAAGGTTGGAATTGCTATTGGTTTTTTTCATTCTTGAAACTGGCTATTATTATTGTGCAGTTCGATGTGAAAGCCTTGGCAGGAAAGCAGACACTGAGGATCATGATTTCTGGAGCACCTGCATCTGGAAAGGGGACGCAATGTGAGCTTATCACAGCCAAGGTGTTTTTTCTCAATTCCTTCCTCTGTGATGAAAGTGCTGCAAGTATCTCTGAATTCCTAAATTGAAACTTGATTGATTGTTGGAGTAATGTCTTAAAATGAGTCAGTTCACATAATTGTTTCTCAAATTCTTGTCTGCAAGTGTTTGTTTTTGAAACCCTAATGCACTTCTCAAATGCTTGTACCCCTTTGCCAAGAATCTGAATTTGTGCTGAATCATCACTCTGTGCATGATGATGACACAGTATGGATTGACACATATTTCAGCTGGAGACTTGTTGCGAGCAGAGGTAGCCACAGGCACTGATGATGGGAAGAAGGCTCAAGAATACATGCAGAAAGGCATGCTTGTTCCAAATGAGATAGTCGTTACGGTATGTATGTTCCCAAGCTGTCTTTGTTCTTATTTAGGATCAAGTTGTCATGGCCACAATTGCCTTTTGATTTTCAGTCTCCCTCCCTTTATTCATCTTTGCAAACTGAACCATCTTTGTGATACTCTGAAGATCCTGGCTATTGTTTTGTTCTGCTGCTGGAAATTTGTTGTTTGGACTTCAAGCACCAAGACTGCCATAGAAAATGAACAATGCCTTCAGTTTTTTAAGATTATTTCCTGTATTGCAACATCCAGGATCTAAATACTTGTAGTGCTGTCTGTTGTGAGATGCTGTTGGTAAATGCTGCAGATGGTGAAGAACAAATTGCTGGAGGCAGTTGATCAATCTGGTGGGTGGCTGTTGGATGGATATCCACGAAGCTTGTCACAGTCAATGGCACTTGATGCTCTTGACATCAGGCCCCAGCTTTTCATCCTTCTAGATGTGAGTTTCTAGATTTGGAATAAGTGTTTCATGAACATGTCGCAGACAACTTGCTGATTAAGAAAAGATTTGTTGTAATCTCCTATTCTGAAGCTCAACATTGTCTACTGGACATTAAGAGCTTCTATGCTTAGCCACCGACCCAGTGGTTCATTTGCGTTTCATTTCCTTGTGTCTTGTCTTGCATGTGCTGATTGACAGTAATATTGCTATCAGGTGCCAGATGAGATATTGGTGCAAAGATCAGTTGGACGGAGGTATGATCCTGTCACTGGGAAAATTTACCACCTTACGTATGCTCCTCCAGAGACTCCTGAGATTGCAGCGCGACTCACTCAGCGCCTTGATGACACAGAAGAAAAGGTCAGTTGCAGAATATGAAGTTCCATTGACCACATTAAAAAGAAAGAAGTGCTCACAGATTCTGACACAAATAGAATCTGCGACATGGACTATTGCTGGACATGGCAGCAGGGTTTCTGGGAAATGAAATATCATAATTAAAGTCTCATTCTAGTGCTGACATCACAAACCACAACCCAGTCCACTTTGTGATGTCTTTTCTGAACTGCATCTGACTTTTAACCTAAAACTGTGGGCTCATGTCACCACTTTTATGGGGACTCGCACATCTTCTGATCTTGTCTCATGAACCTCAACAGGTGAAATTGCGGCTGCAGACTCACAGAGCAAATGTTGCAGCAGTGATTGAATCTTACAAGGATGTTATCAAGCATGTGAGTTTGTCTTATCAAAATCTGTCTTTCCTTGCATGTGGTTACTGTTCAGGTGGAGGTTTTTTACAAATCATTCTCTTCTATTTATTGCAAAGCTGTGCATACAGACAATCAACTGTGTTGTTGTTCTGGGCAGGTGGATGGTAACCGACCTAAAGCAGAAGTGTTTGCTGAGATTGAAAAGCTCATCTCAGAGCTTCAAGAGGGGGTAACTGAGGAGGTCAGTGCTCCAATCAGTGCAAGGAGTTAATAATAGCTGGTTATTTGTACTACCATTTAAATAGCAGTCATTCATTCTTGTTCTAGGCTACCTGCTCAGCCACAGTATAAATAAATAGGGAGAAATGAGGGGAAGAAAGATATGAAAGCGTGATCTTCTTCGCTTCAATGAATTTTGGGACTTACCTGAGCCTTCATGAGCAGTAAATCAGAAGCTAGTCATATGACATGGAGCAGTGGCCATAGAATGTCCCTATGTTAATGGGTCTGTCAATTTGGAAGTTGAGCAAACTGGCTTTGAAGGTTTGAGTCATTTCTGGTGAGAGAACGTCTGCACACACTGTGGAAAGGAATGGATGTAAGAGTATTGTTTCTAGGATGGGAGCTGTTGTACACTAGCTCCACCACCACCAGAGTTTTCTCCCATTTGGGTAACATATTTTCACCAAGATCTTGTCTTCATATTGTGCATAGCTTGGGGATAAGTCAATTAGGTGAGTCATGAAGACCAAGGTAAGCCAAGTTCTGGGAACCTGAAGTCTCATTAGAGTAGCTACTAAGAAAGGCATAGAAAGTTGGACTCAAATTTCAGGGCTACAAGGTATCTATCGATGAGGGGAAGTCTCTGAGCTAGCAGTGTGATACACTGTCTTTTCCATGTTGGTAAAGAGGTACTATTTGCCTTACTCGAGGTTGTTTTGCTTGCAATTTGATGATGACTACTGCTCGGGACTTGGCTGTACAACTTTGATTGTTTGTGTGCTTTTGAAGGACGAGACATATCTTTGTGGGTATTGAAGACTGGTCATTAATGGTTTTGGTGCAATGATGAAGATAACCGATGGTTTTAAGAGCTAGTAGTAGGTGCAGAGCTGCTTGTTTTGTCATCTGATCACTCCTGCTTTTCAATGATTGTATGAATTTTTGCATTTTGTGAAGTTGAACACAATTTTGGCATGAATGAATTATTAACTTACTAGGCATGTGTCTTGTGTGAGCAGGAGTTCCATGAAACAAAAACAATCACATACAAACAAGTATTTACATAAAATAAATACAAGTACACAAAAGTATTTACCAGTGTTAGCTGGGTATCAAAATTTGGCCAAGTCTGAACTCTGAACCAGAGCATGCACTCAGGTATGGGGTGCCCTCACCACTCGGCCTTGGTCAATATACCTTAGATGGGCAGGCTTTATGTTTGCAAAGTCCATGAAATGCACCAGTGGATTGGGCATCTTGCATCACACACCACTGCAAGGCACCTCAGAAGATCACTTCCATTTTATTCCAAACATTGTGCAAAAAATATAGGGTGCAACTTATTGAAATAGAATAAAATGAAATTTTTATTTACTTTAAATGTAAATAGGTTCTTTACAATTCATTATGAGAATATATTTATAATATATTTAACTAAAATTTACAAGCAGTGATCTCCTTGGGCAAGGCATTAAGCTTTAGGGTTAGAACATTTAAATTAAAATATTGCAAAATTTAAGTGAGCCTAATATGGTTTAGAGTTGCTGATGTGAGAGTGGTTGGTTTGCAACTTTTTGCAATCATGATGGAGAATCAAAATTGTCCTCAAGATATTCTACTCTTGATGTCATTCAAAGCTTTTACATTGCTGTTCAAGTAAGCTTTAAGCTCTTTTGTTGCATATTGTCTCATTTTAAACCAATGCATGAGGGTTTTATGTATTTTGGTTTCCATTGCATCATCATGTTCAAGATTCAAGCACAAATGAAGCATGAGAATTTATGTTTTGGTTTCAATTATCCCAATCATTGACATTTCAATTTCCATTGTCACGTTCAAGTGCTTTGTGCTTTGTTATGTTCATCATTCAATTTACATCATCAATAGTTGTGTTGAACTACTTTCCCAATTTCCGTTGTTGATGGTTATGCTTTAATGCTCTTCCAATTTCCATCCTCAAGAGGTGTTCTATTGTTTTGGTTGTTGATCCATTGTAATAGAGCCTTTTTGTTGTTGTTAAAAAGTTTTTCATTGTTACAAAACAACTTCTTCACCTTCCTTAGTTTAAGGTGTCTTTTGCTCTACATTTTTTAGGGTTTATTTCTCATTGTCAATTTATAATGAATGTAAACAATCAAGATTTCTTTTATGAATGGAATGATAGAAGATGGGGAGGGATTTCTTAAATTTATAACTAATTATGGTGTTGGCATTAGTGAAGCCTAGAGGGTTGGGAGTGGTGGTGGTGGGCTTGGATTTTAAATAGATCCTATTCAAAAAATTTATTGATAGAGATGTCAATGAAAATTGACTTGGAGATTCTTAAAGTTGACTACAATAAGAACAATAAGAATAGATGTTTGTTTAACTAAAATTCAACCAAAAGCTTGGATCACATGGCAAAAATTAACAAATATGTGGGCATTTTTCAAAGTTAATGACCTTATTACTATTTTGGATGATTGAAGTTTCAAAGAATGAGATGCATTTTATGTCACAATGTATAGCAAGAAAAGGTAGGTCAAATTCCTACCCAAAGTAAGAAAACTTGGTTATGTATAACAAAGACCATGGCACAACTATCATGAATTGTCATGTTGTTTCGAAACATTTTGCAACTTTAAAATTGTACCAAATATGACACTTTAGTGATGGCATACAATCTCATGTTTATCAAACTATTTTGAAGACAGAGAACCCAAACACAACCTTCATTGTTGATTTTTGTAGTAGTGGAATTTCATACAAAAAAATAGACCCTACTCAAGAATAGTTATTTGAGGATCTAGTATTCACACCATAAAGGGCTACCATCCATTAAGCTCCATTGAAAACATCTAAAGACTTATCCTTCATTAGTGCAATTGTGTTGTGTTTCCTAGTAGATGACAATTCACTAGTGAAATTATCCAAATGATGGTCAACAAAACCATCAAATGTTATCTACTTCCCGCCCTTGTAGAAGCAATCACAATTATTACCACTTTCGACTTGTGGATGTCTTGAGAAAGCTTTGACATTTTTGCGCTTCTTCCAAATAACATCAACAAAAAGTGGGAAACATGTCATATTATGGTTGGGATTTTTGAGGTTCATGAAACATCAAAGGCCACCATGGTTGTGCAATTGAAAGACTTGCTTTGCTAGACAAGGTCATAACACAAGTTTAAAATGAACGTGCCAATTTGAGTACCTTCATTGCAATTTTAATGAACATTGTGTCTTGTGTTCCATTATAATTGCCGTAACCTTATGTTGTCATTTGTTATGGGCATGCCATAACATAATATTGTCAATATGTTACTAATAACCTTAAAGTATGTGGTGAAATGTGGGAGGTTTCTTTTAAGGATGCTTAGTCTTTTTTGCAAAGACTATTATGATTTTTAAAAGTGGGTTAAGAGTTTAGAGATTAGAGTTAAATTTTTTTGTTGGCTTTGGTTTTTTAGTTTTTTGTTTAGGGTTTTTATTGAGGTTTTTTTTTTGATTTGTTGACTCTAGGTTAGAGATTTTGATGATAAATTGATGCATCTTGGACATCGCATGAAGGCTAAAGTTATTGGTGTGTTGATACCATTGCATAATCATTTCAACCTTGTGCTACTTACTTATCATGAGTTGATTCTTATGCTTGACATGTAATTTAAAAATCTATAACACATCCAAAATTATGTGAGCCTTGATTTGGCCATGCAAGTTGTTGTAGAGTACAATGGTGAGATTCTTATGCCACTTACCAAGGCTTGACACAATTATTTTACTTCCATATGGAACAAGGGTCATCTATGCATCAGCTCCAAAACAACGCCACTACAAATAATAATAAAACATATAATAAAACAAAACAATAGCTAAAGTTTGATTACACAACCAAAAGAAAAAAAGAAAAAAAGAAGAAACAATAGCATCAAAACATACACTATAGAGGATCAAAAATGCTAAAAACTGATCATAGAAAAGAAAAACATTTATTCACAAGTACTTGACCAAACACACCAGCACACACCACACTAACAGTCTTTGTATAACAACAACAACAACAACAAATCATACTTCACAAATACTACTTCAATTTAGACCCAAGAAAAAACAAAACTGGGCAAGTGAAACCTACAATATAACAAAACAAAAACACATTCTTCTCATCACCTTGTTCCAAAATAGAAACAAACTAAAAACAAACCAGAATTGTTGTTTATCACCTTCTCTCAAAACAGAAAGAGACCACAAACAGAGTACAAACAGAATTACTACACACTGGTTACAACAAAAGTCTTTTAACTTTCATACCCAAGCATCTTTGTAAAAACAAGGATTTCACAACACTACACAAATAGCTTAAGAAAGATTGGTTGTATTAAAGCCAAGGACCTATGTGAAGACCATAAATTAGGGTACATTGTACACCCACATTAGGGTTTACAGTACCAACCACATGGCAAAACTATACCCCTAATTTGTGAGTTTGTGTTAATAGGATTTTCCTAATAAGAAAAATACAAAAGCACAAACTCGCCTATAATTCGCCATGTAATTGTATCAAGCCAACATGAGTAGCTTTTCCAGTCCACAAGACTATTGTCTGTTGCATTTTTAAACTCACATTGTAGATTCCAATTTCCATGGCCTTAAAAGGCATGAAGGAATTGTCACTGGACACAATAATGTATAAGGTTACTTGAATGCAACATGAAATCTTAGCCAGAATCAGCTTGTTGCGTTGTTTCTATGATACTGAGCTGCATCCTGTGTTTATTTCTGGACAAGTGTCTTCTTGTTTGCAGCAGAGAGGGCTTTGAGAACTTCTCTCAGCCCATCAATCTTGGTCCAAACATCAAGACCATAGAACATTCGAATGAGCGCACCCTGAAACTCAAAGGCATTGTCTGCAACTGGATACTGCATCAAAAGTGATAATTACAAGAGTGTCAAAGAGAAGGACTACGTGACATGAAAATACATTTCTGTTGCATTTCCAGAAACAACAGCAAAGACTCAGCTACAACTCAGTTCTTAAGACTGAAGCTGGAGTTGAGAGTGTAGGCAGTGAAAACTGGGAAAGGAGATCTCTTAAAAGTTAGATTTAGTACCTGCAACAGCTTTGGAATTACAGTCCGAATGAAAGGCCATCTGTCTTCAGTAACTGCCTTTACCAAGCAACAACCACGAAGCCCTTCTATGCCAGCAAATCGGTCAAATCCACTATGCTTCACCCCTCCAAAGGGAAGTGCCTGCACAACAGCAACATCCACATCCGCTAGTGCCAACTTTCACAGTACAAGCATACAACTTCTTGACAGTTGAAAAACAGAAGGGTCTTATTGGATAATGCATCTGAAGCTTTGTATGTGTAGGGTAAGAACCAAGAACAGGGCTGTTCTAGGAATAAGGGCCCTGTGTGAGGCTGGAGCCTAGCACAGCACCATTATGAGGACCCTTATGCTTAAGGTGCCATCATCTGTTGAGGCAGAAAGTTTACTGAAGGTAAGGTGCCCTCCACATACACCAGAAAAATTCTACCAGTTCTTCACAATAGAACTCCAACAGACAACAGGAATCAGTCAACCTTCACATGTTTCAGGGCATGATGCTCTCCTTACAGTTGAAGGAACCTGCTGAACAGCTTGTCAAGTACTGGAAATGAGTAGCAGGACCTGTAGACAGCCATTTGCTGAGAGACTATCACATACCTCTTGGGCATTAGAGAGGAAAGCAGTAGAGCAAGACTACCACAGAGCCAGAACCTGGGCCCTTCCTTACCTGGGACATGTATGTAGTAGCAAAGTCATTGATTGTTGCCATTCCACAGTAGATTTTAGAGGCAATAGCATTAGCTCGTCTCTTGTCTTTCGAGAAAACAGCACAGCCAAGCCCAAAATTGCAATCATTGGCCAGATCAACAGCCTCTTGGTCAGTCTGAAACTTCATTATTGAAATGATTGGGCCAAATACCTGCACACAAAATAATAGTACATGGATAATTATGTGCCTCATATTTAGCACAAGATTTTGCATGCAGATGTTAAGCAGGTCACTGCATGCCAAAGCTTACTCCCATTTGCAAAGAGACTTTGGGAGTTGGATGGCATGTAGACACACATACCCACCTACCTTGGAGAATGTCACCAAACCTTAAAAACAGGAACATGGATTAGTGAGGTTTTGACCATAAGTAGCACAACAAGATTACAGGGAAACTGGGTGACAGAGAAAGAGAATTTGCACCTCTTCTTGCATGATACGCATTGAGTGGTTGACATTGATAAGCACTGTAGGTGGAAAGAATTGGCCTACAAGTTCCTCACCATTCTTCCCCATAGAATGAATCCCACAAACAGCACACTCTGCCCCATCCTCTAAAGCCTCATCAACCAATGAACGAAGCTTTTCTACATGCTCTGACATACAGATAGCGCCCATATCAGACTGCCGTTCCAGTGGTAAGCCCTGTCAACACAGTTCTCACCAACAGTTCCATCAGATGAAGGATACATGCACCTGATCAGGTGAAATTGCTCCGTTGGTCACCTAGCTTAGACTCTACAGTTATCTTTAGGAATAATGTTAGAAAGAACATCCAGAGATGATTTGCAAAAATAGTCTCTTGATAGGGGAAGAACATGTAGATGAAAGTTCTGTTGTTCAATTAAGGAATATCATTCCCCTCTGAGGCCAGTGAAGGACCATGATCAAATGTGGTACAGCTGGTACCAATCAGAGGAGAATCAAATGAGGTCTCTATGGAAAGAAAAAAGGTTTTAGGCTCCCAAAGAGAGCCATGATGGTAATGGGAGCAAGACCTGAGTGAAATTCAATGGACATTCCATCTCAGTGAAGACGCACGTAGTTGTGAAAATAAGACCTCGTTTGTTTGCACACATTAAAAGAAAGATGCAAATTGAACCCTGTTAAAGGTTGTTTGATGACTATAAGCAGTCATTTTACAGATAGCAACTGATGAAATTCTACAGGACCCAAGAAAGAAGAGAATTAGCGAAACTTACCATTCGTACAGATTTAACAATGGAGCTGACTTCTTTCACAAATTTCTCATACACAGGTTCTTGCACATAGAAACGCTCAGCCCCTGCACAGTTCTGTCCACTGGACTGTAATGCACCCCTGACTGCTATGGGCGCAACCTGCAGACAACAATCACTACACAATGTAAGCCCATGACTGGTTACTGGAGAACCGACAGATATGCATGACAACAGTTCTTATGTTGATCTCAACCCATTCATAAAGCTGGCAGATATAATAATAAATTTAGTTCCAACTGAATGCAGATGAGACATGATGATGGGAGAGGATTTGCCTCAGTGACATCTGCATCATCACAAACAATGAAGGCATCTTTGCCACCAAGCTCCAACACAACAGGAGTCAATGTCCTTGATGCAGCTTCCATCACCTAAAAAACCAAGAACCAATTCAAGCTTGAGTTCAGTACTCCCGAGTAGATTGTGAACATTAGATAGATTCAACCTGCATCAATTCAGCATGTATCTTCCCTCTCAAAGAGAAGTATCAACAAGGAGTAAAGTGAGCTAACTGCATGCCAACAAGCTCACACAAGAAAAACCTCCACGTCCCTGGATCCTGACACACATGGAAAGCATGTACTTCTCAAGGATAAGGTCCAAAGTCAAAGGAACATTCAACTGTGAGGTTATCAAGAATGACATCCAAATACTGCACCTTCCGACCCACACCAGTAGACCCAACAAATATGACTTTGTCAACAGAGGTGACCAAAGCTTCCCCTGTCTCAGCAAACCTGCCACCATGAACATAGGCAAATAGGTTGATATTTATCTTCAAGAGTATAAGTTCTACTAGACAACCCCAGATCTGACAAGGATACTCATGCTGTAGCTCTTGGACTCTGGGTCTGCACTTTCATACTGCTATTAAGATCATCCTACTGTTTTTGGAAATCAATATGAGGACTGTCAAAAGGGATTCAAGAATCAGATGCCATACATGACAGGTGACACAAAGTTCAAAAGACTGCTGTGTTTGCTGTAGCTTCACTTACCCAGTGACAATGTGAACTAGATCTGGGGAAGCTCCAGCTGCAATTAATGCAGAATGAATGATGCGCAGGTAAAAGCAGCCAGACCAAGTTGCATGCTCTGATACCTTTTCAGAGTCACAAACACAGCATATACATGAGATTCTCAAACTGTGTCTAGATGTAGAATTCCCAGAGACGGAGCAAATTGCAAAAATGATCTTTTTTTAACACCAAAGTATAGGCAAGATAGAACACAAAATGCACAGGCATATGTGCTTCTTTCTTAGATGTACCTTAATTACAATAGCATTCCCGGAAAAAATAGCTGCTAGCATGGGGTTGAAAATGTTGTGGAAGGGATAGTTCCAGGGGACAATTGCCCCAATTACCCCTAAGGGATGATACTCCACCCTGTTTGACTTGTGTAGCAGAACTGTTCCTGCAGACCTGCCCATGCACCCATGTTCAACTGCGAATGCAGTAAGATGCTCTCAACACTGGTTCACCCTCAAATCTATGCTATGCTACCAACCACCTATTGAAACTGATTGGAGTGATAAGCATTCTGTTCTACACCTCCTTCTAGGTAACAAGTAGCAGCGCCACAACTGCATCAGAAGGAAGGTTTTGATCAAACAGCCCACATCTCCTCAAGTTCATCCAGCCTCTGAAATTCCAAAGAGAAAAAGAGTAACAACAGAACTTCAGCAGAGTTAGGAGAAGCACCTATATTCTGGTTTGAGCCAGCGCTCCCCCTCCTTGAGTAGCCAGTTGATCTTCTCACATGTTGTCAAGATCTCACCTAGGGCTGCATCTACCATGGTTTTCCCTGAATCTCTGGCTGACACCCTTTCCAAGACAAACCCCAACATACTGTTATTCAAGGACAACTGTCATGCATAACAAATGAAGGTCCAAATAACCCGGCTTGGAGGCTAATCAAGAATTTGCATTTGTTTAAAAACCAAGAGTTTATGAACAGTCTTTGGTTGAAGAGGGATTTCACAATCTCCTTCCCTCTCACAAAAAGATTGTCTTTATACTTAGAGAGAATTATTACATATGTACAATTTCAGTCAAACTGACAAGAATTGAGAGACAACCCGATAATTATGGATATTTCAGATCTGACAGTCTAAGAGTAACAAATCAGCAACCATGAAAAAGAGGAAACCCAACCCAAAAGAAAAGAGAGAACAAGACCAAACAGAAAACTGAGGAGGAGTTCAAATGACAGTGACATTTGTACACAAGTTCAGGGACCTTCAACAGCAACATGCATGGCATTGACTCCCTACCATAGCATCCCAGTGACTCCATTAGCTCCCCAGATGGATGGAGGTCAATGTCTAACTGATGTACTGAGTTTCTGTCACAAATAGAATGTATGACAAACCCAACAATGCATAATTCTCTCAGATTGAAGTTGGATAGAACATGAAAAAGATGCTTACTGGCAAATGAGCTCTTGGTGATCAAGAATATATTTGAGCATTATGCGTAACAGGAGACGGCGCTGTTTGAAACTACTATCTGCCCAAGTCTTCTGTGCTTCCCGTGCTTGCTTCACATGCTCCCTGACCTGAACCACATGAATTTTTTGCTCCAGCTTAACTCAAAAGATTTTGATCAGTTTCAACAAACCACACCATACTTTGTAGAACAAAAGGCAGACACAAACAAGTAGAAAGACAGAGACATTCCCAAACAATCTCCTCATTTCCATGTTCAAGGAGGACTCAGGAAAGCTTACCTCCTCAGGTTTCAGTATCGGAAAGAAGCCCAAGTACTTCATAGTAGCTGGTTCATAACACTGCACTCTTTCTGAGTTTTTCACTTTCTTTGGAATCTGCAAGCACATGTATTTTTCAGTTCCAAGGCATGTATGCCTATGGTGAGTGAAGATGATTGCAGAACTCATGAAAAATTTGAGAAAACCAGTTATGGGAGTGTTTCCAGGATCCAGGTAAATGACACTGTTCTTGGTGGTGCTTTCAATCTAATAGTTCATTTCTGGAGTCTGCAGTGTACCAGCATTGACATGAACTTGTCTAAGCAGTTGGAGCATCTTGTCCAAAAAGAGCAATCAGAAAGGACATGGACAAGAGCTTACATAGATATAGTTGTCTTCAGGGGATTCGGTTTTTTTCAAAATCACTGCATGGGCAACACAAATTACATTAATCAGCAAGATTTGTTCACAAGAAAACCATTGCAATCGTTGCGAGTGTCACCAGATCTGACATTGCCAAGCTCATTTCAGTGGACTCAGAATTTCCAAACTGGACATGGGCAAGCTTCAAGCAAACTGACAATGGCAAAGCTGATCTGAGCTGCAATACTGACATTCCTTAGAACACGTTGCCCTCTAATGCCTATCAGTGCCACAGATCAATATCACAGCAGACTGAAGGAGGCAAAAAAAGGAAAATCCAATTACTGCAAAACAGAAACAGTAAACAGAACAATAATAAAGAACAGTATTGAAGTGTACCAAACAGTCTCCAAAAGCTTCAGCAAACACCCACAGCAACTGAATTTTTCTTTCATTGCATTTCCACAAGAAATCCAGTTCCATGACATGGAAAACTCATATTGCAAAATGCCAAGAGATCCAAACACTAATACTTTCCAAAGACTTACTTCCAAAGGACTCAAGCCCTAATATACTAGGTCACAGCCAAAGTCTACATTTTCACTGCATTTTTCAAAAACCAAGACTGAATGGGTGAGTGAAGTCCAAAATGCATTTTGACAAGAGATTTGAGAACTGTAGTACTATCCGAAGCGTCAAACCCTAACATACTACTTCCAAAGACTGAAACCTTAATACATTACTTCAGAGCCAAAGTCTACCACTTACGATCCAGTTTTCAAACCGAGACTGAATGGGGGTGAGTGAGGTCCAAAATCCATTTTGACAAGAGATTTGAGAACTGTAGCACCATCCGAAGCATCGAACCCTAATGTACTACTTCAAGGCCAAAGTCTATCATTTACGATCCATTCTTCAAACCGAGACTGAATGGGTAAGTGAGGTTTGAAAATGCACTTTGAATAGAGATTTGAAAATTGCCGTACCATCCGAAGCATCAACGTCGATTGCAGGAACTCGCAACATCGGAATGAGGTAGTGGTAGACAAGCGATCGAGCCAATAATGCCAAGAAGATCACACCCAATACCGAAACCACCCACCATAACTCCATGTTTGGATCAATCGATCAAGCAATGGAGAACCCGTTGCCAGAGACCCACAAAATCTCGCCACCGTCTTCTCTTTCTCGTGGCTTTTTTCTCTCTCTCTCTCTCTCTCTCTCATTCCCGGCCTGCTCCTTCCTGCTCCATACTGCCACAAACACAGGTCATCCGCCTGATGGAGAGCAGTTCAGGGTTGAGGGTTTATGCAGAGCACTGGTGCTTTGGGGGAGGGGGTCTGGTGGCCTTGCCTACCAAGGCAAGGATACAGTGTTTAGATTAATTATAGAGTATAGTAGCTTAAGGGATTTTGGCCCCTAGGTAACAATAGGTCTATTTTTATATGAGGATTTTTGAAAGATGAAAGTTTGGCTTGTGTTGAAACTTGAGATTAGTTATAGAGTTCTAATATCTTGAAGGATTTTGGTTTCTTTTAGAGGATTTTTTGAAGATAATATTTCTGCATGGTGAAACATTTGAGTTTCCATAATTCTTCATTTGCCTTAAGATACATTTTAATGTAAATGGGTAAGGCCACAGTTCGACACATCCCTTGTTTGTTTGGTTCTTTGTTAAGGGTCAACTTTGTGATATAGCCAAAGTGGTTATCATGCTCATATATCCAAGGAAGTGCCACGCACATGACGGCTGTGCAACCAAGCCCAACCAAGAAAAGTGGCTATGACAGCCACATAAAGGCCAGCCTGCTAGCTGTGGAGATTTTGCTCCCCATAGGAGTAGCCAAGGGGGTGTAGCTCAGCCACAACCTATCGGAGTAAAAAAAAACCCCTCCAGAGCCCAAATATTTTTTTTATGTAGTGAGTGGGTTTAGGGTCCATTCTTGTGCACACCTCAAATTGTTTATTTCTTAACCAAACTAAATACAAACAACTACATGTCGCAAATCATTTTCAAGTGCATAACCATGGAAGATTTTTCTTTCACCAAACTTCTCATGGACTCTCCAATTTCATTTAATAATGTTATGGTCCTACATGTTCCACATGTGTTTTTTGCATTCGGTTTTTCATGTCCACAATTATCTCACGTCCAGAAAAGTTCAAGAAAGCTACTAACAAGGGTTGTGATTAGAGTGAGGATGCACCTACTTTTTTTTTTTTACAATGCTTTGAGGAGAAATTGTTGGTTATTGGCGAGGGCTATTTCAAGCAAGCTCATTTGGAGGAAATTGCAACAAAGTTGACCAAGACATTTCCATATGAGCTAGTGTGGAATCATGCCCAAGTCAAGGACAAATGGGAGAAGCTCAAGAAAAAATATATTGCAAAAAAAAAAAGTGGGAATCATCGGAAGTGCACCTTCAAAATGGTGTTGGTTTGATTGCATAGGTCAAATTCTTGTAAGCATTGCAAAGGCAGATGATTTACTAGGGGGGAAAATATGGGGATACCAGCAGGAAATTCCCATCATCCCATCAAAGTACAGAAGAAGCTAACCATCACACCAAACCAAAGTGAAAAAATTTCACCATCAAGTGACATGTTTTCTCCTATTCGCACCACACCATGGAATGCTTGTAAATGCATCCTTATTTAATCCTTGCATTCGTCTTTATCGTCAACAAGGTGTCAATCGTAAACATGTTTTAAAAAACCATAGAAATTTTGTAGGTGCAAATAACCTTGGTATAACATTATCAAGTTTTGCAAAATCTTCAAACAAAATTGAGATTCTTAAGCTTGAAGCACAAAAAGAAACAATTGAACGAGCTGTAAAAAAGTTTTTAAATGCACAAGTTCAAATTGTAATTCTTTTTGTTAAGGTTCTAAAACCAAGAGCTATTCAAGGGAATTAGGTCTCATGTGTGTGTTTTTCCAATAATGCATGTAACATTATACTTTAGTTTGATATGAAATAAATTAAAAATTATTTTCAAATGGGGTTAACAAACATGAAACATTGTATGATATGTGTTAGGAATACGAAGAACCACGAAAACAAAAGCTAAAATAAAGGTCTATGTTTAACTTTCAAATCAAGAACCAAACAAAATTATGTGATTCAAAAACAAAAAGATAAGACCTAAGAACAAGAACACAAGATGTGCAAAACAAACATGAAAACAAATTTTTATTTTGTTAACATATGCAAACATGAAAATGAAAAGAACATTACAAAACTATGGTGCAAGATCGTGTTTAAAACTTGTGTTGAATAGACTAAAGGAAATAAAGGGTTTTACTTTTCTTTATACCCCTTTGAGAATCTAACTCAAAGAAGTTTATAAGGGAATTTCAATGTGTGCATCAAATAAAAAAGTTTTTAAAAAACCTTTCCAATTAAAAGTTGACTATGAATTAACTAGGAATTAACTATGATTTAACTAGGAGTTAATTAAAAATTAATTATAATTTAATTGGGACTTAACTCAAACTTAGTTGAAAGTTAACTAAAATTTAACTATAAATGAATGAAAAGTTAACTAGAAGTGAATTAAAAGTGAACTATAACTTAATTAAAAACTAACTAATAGTGAATTGAAATTAAATTAAGAATTAGGTATAAGTTCATTACAAATCATGGATGAACATTCAAAAGAGTAAAACCCATAGCATTACCATTCATGACAATATGTAATGTTACATGTAATAAAAAAAAATGTTAAGTTAATGTGTAATGTTTTAACCATGATGCAAATAGAGCATTACACATCATTTCATTAGCCTCTTTTACTACATTTCTTTTTCTATAACTAAAAACATGTTGGCCATAAAATCCCACCAATGTACCCATTTTTTGTCATACATTTTGCACCATTAGCTTAGGCATGCCCATTAATTGGCAAAAATTGTGAAGAACATAATAAATCATGATGATTTTCCCACCTTTATCAATTCTACAATTGAAATTCTTCAAAATGCATAGTCGATTGTTCAAACTCCCAAAAACATTATTAATGAGCACGTGACCATGATTCATTGAATTGTCAAATCACATCTTATTGGTGTCATGAGCACGAAGACAATTAAGTTTACAAGATTTTTTAAACCAAAATAAAAACAAGGGCAAACATAATCCCAAATCTAGATGATGAAACAAGAAAAATAAGAATAAAAACATGATAAGTGTAAAACAAAAATTCAACAACATTTGATTACAAAAATGAAAAAAACATAACAAAATTATGACAAGAAAATGTACCCCAAATTAATGTTGAACATACTAAAAGTAATTGGTAATTCTATCTTTATTTAAACCCATTGGGCATTTAACTCAAAGAAAATTTTCAAAAAATTTCCAACCCACATGTGACCCATATTCACCCATATGTGGCCCATGTGTACCGATGTGTAAATTATGAATGAATTAAGACTCAACTGAGAATGTACCAAGACTTAACTAAAAGTGAATTAAAGGTGAATTGAAATTTAATTAGAAGTGAATTAAATTGAATTAAGAGTTAATTAAAAATGAACTAAAAATTTAATTCGAAGTGAACTAGGACATAATTGGAAATGAATTGGAAATGAATTAAAACTTAATTAGAAGTTAACTAAAATTGAACTAAAATTAAATTAGAAGTTAAGTACAAGTTCACTAATGAAGATTCATATGAATGAATTGCATAATGTTAGCATCCGTGACAATTGGGGTCACATTTATTTTTGAAAATTTTCATCAAATATGTTTATAATGGGTATGTCACATCATTTAAGAAGTAAAAATATACTTACATTTCACCAACTTCAGCTACAAGTTTTGTAAAAAAAATTCAAAACTTAAGTTCTTTATACAAATTACTTACTTTGAATGAACCACCATTAGTAATTCCTTTAGGTTGTGATCTAAAACATTCCAAACTTTTTTATTGTAATCACATACCCTCTATAAAATAATGCAATAAATTTTTTTATAATTATAAAAGTATGTAGCACATGTGTGAAAGGTGGTTAAAAAATGATCCCTTCCACAAAATTATGTGAAAGCCCCCCAAAATGAGTCTAATAAAACAAATTTTATGTGGAAAGAAAGGTTCCACGAGGCTTGGTTAGTAACCATGTCCATGGGCTTTGGCTATGTAGTTAGGTTTATGTCAAGGACATAAATATTCATAAGAACAAAGGTTAAAGAAAAGGTTGAAGTTTAATTTTCAAACAAGAAATTCAAAACAAAATTATATGATTCAAAAATAAGAACATAAGAATCGAAAACAAAAACATGAGATGTGTAAAACCAACGTGAAAACAAATCTTTATCATGCTAACATATGCAAAAATGAATATGAAAAAAAACATGACAAAGTTATGGTGTAAAATTGTGCTTAAAATTGGTGTTGAATAGATTGAAAGAAATGAGTGGTCCTACTTCTATTTATACCCCTTTGAAGACTTAGTTCAAAAAAACTTTTAAAGAGTCTTTTATGTGTGCATTAAGTAAATAAGTTTTTTGAAAAACTTCTTTGAAAAACTTCTTAACTATGAGTCAATTATGAAAGTTAATTGTGATTTAATTCAAAATTAACTAGAGTGAACTAGAGTTAATTAATAATTAATTAAAAAATTAACTAAAACTTAATTGGAAATTACTTTGAATTAATTGAAAGTTAATTGGGACTTAACTTGAAGTTGATTAAAAGTGAATTCGAAGTTGATTAAGAGTTAATTGGGAGTTATCTAAAATTTAATTAAGAATTAACTGGGAATTAACTTGAAATTGATTGGGAGTTAATTGGGAGTTAACTAAATGTTAATTAAAAATTAACTAGGAATTATTTAAGAATTAATTGGGATTTGATTTGCAATTGACTTGGAGATAACTAAAAGTTAATTAAGAATTAACTAAGAGTTATTGAAGAATTAATTAAAAATTAATTAAATTTTAGTTTGAAATTAACTTGGAGTTAACTAAAAGTTAATTAAAAATTAACTAGAAGTTAACTAAGATTTAACTCGAAATTGACTGGGAGTTAACTTAGATTTAATTAAAAATTAATTAAAAGTTAAGTAAAAATTATTGAGAAGTGAATTAAGATTTAATGAAAAGTGAACTGAAACTAAATTAAAAATTAGGTATAAATTCAATACAAGTTATGAATGAACATTCAAAAAAATGAACCTTATAACATTAACATCCATGATAGCTCATTTTTTTCATGTTACTAATTGTGAGTTACACAACCATTTTATTTTTTATTGATGTGCGTAACCCAAGAACTACATGTCAATATGGATAAAAACAACAATGGTCCATTAATTCAAATTATTTTGAAAACATTAATAATGTGTTTTCCAATAACCCATTCAACCCACTTGACTTAACCTAACATAAATAAACCTAAGTAAATTAGGTTAATCTAAAGCCTACCTAAGCCTATTCAAATGTACATAAGGTCAACATAGGTTTACCTAGGTTCATTTAAAAGTCTTTTGAATGTCAACATAAGCTTACCTAAGCTTATTTAAACATATTTAAACCAACATAAATCTATTTAGGTTTATGTAAAGGTCTACCTAATATCAGCATAAACTTACCTAAACCTATTTAAACATACTTAAAGCCAACATAACATTACCTAGGTTTATCTAAAGGTTTAACTAGTGTCAACGTAACCTTACCTAGGCCTATTTAAACATATTTAGGGCCTACCTAACTTTATGTAAAGGTCTACCTAGTGTCAACATAAGTTTACCTACGCCTATTTAAGCATATTTAAAGCCAACATAAATCTACCTAGGTTAATTTAAAGGTCTACCTAGTATCAACATAAGCATATTTAAACCTATTTAAATATACCTTGGGCCAACATAGATAACTTCTATTATGATTTCAATTGCATTATTTCTTATTTTCATTATTTATACCTATGATTTATACAATGTAAAAATAAAATAAAAAAACATAAATTATTATTTGCAAACATCAAAAATGGCAAATAATGTAATGTAATATTTAGAATCATTTTACATGAAAAATAGTTTTATAAAGGTGAACACATTATCACTTTTAATGTGAAAATAAATGAGTGAATCAAATTTTAATCAAATTATTTTTTTGAAAGGTAAAAATAAAGTTAAATTAATGGGTAAATTTTACTTTATGATATTCTAATTTCAAAAATTTATGAAAATTTTAAGTTCTATTTGTAAATTTTTTTGATGTGAAAGGTTGTTTTAGTTTCACTTTGAAAGGAAAGTTTTCAAAGTGTATGTAAGAAATAAGTAAGAATAATGATAAAGAGAGCATTATTGATTAAATTTTTTTAATGTAAATATAAATTTTATAGTCATTTTTGAAATTTTATGGAATGTATTCTAATGGTTAAATTAAACTTTAAATTCGAATTTTTATGATTGTTTAGCTTCAATTGAAAGTCTAATCAGTGAATTAGATTCCAAAGGTATGTGAGAAAGAGGTGGAAATTTTGAGAGGGTATTTGAAAAAATATTTTTCAAGTTTTTTCCTTCTCATGTAGGAGTGTAAGGGAGATTATAGAAGGGGGCATTTCAAAATATGGTTATAACCTAGGTTATAGCCAAATTTGGCTAAATCTTCTTCTGAATGATTGCCACTTTAGTCTAAGTCTCTTCTTATGAAGGATGGGCATTACAGGGAAATTTCGGGCATCGATTTTCAATGGCCAAGATCCATGCCTACAAAGTGGTCTGGAGGGTTCTATGGCCCATATGCCAAGTATTACAAAGAATGTAATAACTACTGTACAGGTGGAAAAACCCTTTGTATAGGACTGGGTGAAATTACTGAAAATAAGAGCTCCTCCATTTAGACTGAAAAAAACCTAGAAGGGATTTTATGAGAAGGCAATGAGCTTGCAAGTTTGCTAAGGGAAAACATATAACAATACATTACTCCAAAAGGGTTCAACAACACCTGAACAAAATGAAACCAAATGATGCGCTAGATTCATTTACAACGGCGATTCAATTACAAGAAAGTATTTACACTATACACATAAGTACGTGTATAATTTTTATGGAGCTCCCATTGCCATCAAACACAAAGTGGATACAGAATTATTTACCTGTCAAAATCTTCTTCGCTTCAAATCTTGTGCAAGAGGAGGGGACTCACATCCGTGTGAGCCAATGAAGGAAGAGGAGAAGGCGCAAAGCTGCACTCCTCAAGCTACAAGCCTTTGTCATCCCACCTCCCAAACCACACCTGCTTCCTTTGTTCTTCTTTCTGTAATGACCTACAGAATGATCTCTCTCTTTGTGTCTCTCTTTGTGCAATTGTGTATGTATGTGTGTCTCTCTCTCTTGATGATGAGAGCTTTGTGTGTGAGAATAACATATGGTTCCTAGACCTAATTTACAAAAACTGAGTTTCAAAATTGGAGATTAACAAAAAGAGTTTCTGGATGATGATGATGATGATGATGATGATGATGTGAGAATGTATCGTACCTTTCATTTTCCATGTTGGTTCTTGGAGCTTTTCAAATGTAGGTAACTTGTTGTAATGGATTTTCATTGTTGTTGTTGTTGGGTGTTGTTGGTTGTTGTCTAGATATTGACGTGCAAAACTTTTGGAGTATGTTTGTTGTTGTTGCTGCCTAGGCTGGAGCACCTGCTGTTGCTTTTTGAGCTTTGGAGGCTCTTAATGCAGGTTCCTGTTTGTTGGTCCTCTCTCTTGCTGCTGCTGCTTGTTGCTCTTCTTCCATAGCTTTCTCTGCCCATAGTACAGGTCCGTAATACTCAGGATGCATTTCCATGCAATCTTTCAAATGATGTGTCACTGCTGTACATTTCTCCACAATGTTGGTGCTTGATTCTTCAGCTTCTTCCACACATCTCTCCCACTCTGAGAAGATCTTTCCACATGGTCCTGCCCTCATGTACACACAGAAAGGGCATTCCTCTTCTTCTTTCTCCTCCTCGTTCTCTTTGCCCTGCCAGAAAACCCATCTCATAAAATTCCCTCACAAAAACTTCACACAAATTGTACTCACAGCTCTTAGAGTTTCCTGGGATGCAAGTGCAATCTCTCTCATCAAGAAAACATTGCAGCAAGAAAAGCAAATTCATTCTCGAGTATTTGGGTGCTTGAAGAAAACTGGATAGAACTTCTTCTGTTTCTGATGTTGAAGGCTCTGGAATTGGTGCAAAAGAAATCCATGTACTTACCTTTCTTTCTTGCAAAGCTTCATCTCCTCCTCTTACATGAGCACTGGCTGCTGCTGCTGCTGCATCATCACCACCACCTGCGTGCAACAAAACCTCAGGATCCACAATAGCAGCAATTGCCTCTGCAACCACAGCTGTCTCCAGCACTACCACCACCTCTTCTGGTAGTAGCACTATGTCCTCCTCTTCTCCTTCTGGCACCACGACGCTGCCAGCACCTTCCTCCTCCTCTTGCCGCTGCTCGTCTTCGTCCAACAAAAGCTCGGGAGTCACCACTACTTTCTCAACCACCACTCGCTTTACCATCAGCACCTCTGGAACTTCCGCTTCCTCAGCTGGTGGCACATCTTCTTCTTCCTCTGCTGCCATCACGCCTTCCTCTTGCTTGAAACCGTTGTCTGATTTCACTGCGCTTCTGGCATCTCTCTTCAGCGTTTCGTCAGGATTGTTGATGCTCACTTCCTCTTTCGTCGCCATGTTTACCATTGTGGAAGGAATCGCGAGTACTAGATTTATAGGGCGAATCCTGAGACGATCAACTCTCTCTCTCTCTCGCTTCAGCAATTTACGACTCCGGTTCGTTCCAAAGGATTGGAAGCTTTTGTCAAGACTGGCAGTAGTAGTGCAACCACGACAGGTGTGAATTTCCGGTTAGACTTCCTGAATCGCAGAAATTGCGAGAGTTTCTTATAACAACAACGGCGAAGAAGACGGTTGGGTTGTTGGACGGTCACAACAAGTGCTGTAGAAACTCGGAGAACCCACCCGGAAAGCTTGTCAAAACGGCTACAGAAATAGGATCTCGTGACATTTTGTGAAATTTTGAATAAGAAGAATGCAAAATCTTCGCCTATTTCTTTCTTCAAAAATTTGAGAGAAAGATTTCAAAATCTTCGCGTCTTTCTTCCGAGTTTAAGAAGAAGAAGAAGACGCAAGACTTCCGCATTAAACCACACAAATCCCTTCCCGTGTGGCGCTTCTTAAACCCTAGAGGATCTCTCTACTCTTGCATGCACTGAATCAGTGATGTAGGGTTTTGGGCAGTGCGTTATTTTTTCCTTTTTTTCTGGGGTGCTGCCCCCCCTCTTCCTCAGAGAAATTTTGTCGTTTTCTGGAGAAAACATTTGGGAAATTTTTGTTTTCTAGTGAGAATTCAACTAATTTTCCTATTTTTTGGGACAATTTCGCCATATCACACATAAATTAGGAGAAAAAAAACCCCCTGGTTTTGGGTAACTTCATTTTGCTATTTTTGGGGGAAAAATTCGCCAAATTCTCCATGTCACAAAATTGCAAAAAATTAAAAACTCTGGTTTTGGGCACTTTATTTGGGGTATTTTAAAGAAAAAATTGCCAAAATTCTCCATATCTCAAAATTGACAAAAAAATCCCTTGTTTTGGGTGAGTTTTCCATGGCTATTTTTGAAAATATTCGTCAAATTCTCAATATCACAGAATTGGACAAAGAAAAAAAACATCCCTGGTTTTGGGTACATTTATAGGAATCAGTACTTTATTTAGTTATATTTCTTCTGTGATGTAGCTGAGGTGGTGATGTCTATGAAGGAAGGTAGTTTGTTTTGTTTTGTAGTTATGAGATCCACCAAACCTGGATGCTTCATGCTTCAGATCATGTTCTTGGTGTCTTTGGAAAGCTCTAGACGAGGAGGGATGCATGGGCTTGGTTCCATAATGTTTAGACTTGCGGTGCAAAAGTTCTTGGTGGTGCAAAAGTTCTTGGTAGTTGAAAATTTCGAAGGAAATGAAACGCGTCTTTGGTGGTTTTCGAAAGATCTTGATGAGTAGGATTTAATGGAATTTTTTGGGTAAGATTTGGATTCAGAATGTGGGAGATATTGATTTTTAAGTGATTTCTACCACTGAAAATTCAAATAAATTCCAAAAAACCAAGTTTTGGAAGGAAAAATCAGTTGAGGACATGGTAACACTTGAAGGCTTATCATTCAATTCAAGCATGATTTCATTTCATATTTGGCTGTTCAAAAAAATTGATACATACATTGCAAAACAATGTTCACATGTTGAGTTTCCTATTTTGTAGTGGGTTCACACTTGGGCCAATGACACAGGCCACACTATGACTATTAAGAAAACATGAAATGAAAAAATGAGATTAAATTTTTTTTTTTTTGGCTATCTATTTCAACCATGGTTTTTTTGGTGGTTTCAAGTCTGTAGTAGAAAAGCATTGAATTTGAGGGAAAAATTCAATTTTTTTGACAAGAGTGCTAAGTTTTGCACCAAAAGGAAAGACTGGTTTGGTTTTCTAATAAATACATAATTTTCTTCATAATTTAAAATTTCATAAAAAGCCATTTTTGACAGGGCAATGCTTGTTTTTTTCTCAATTTTGCTGAAGTGGCGATCATCCATAAGACGATTTCACCAAATCTAGCCATTGAAAAAATATGAAAATAAAAAATTAAGCATCCTTCTGTATTCTTGGCTACCTACTCAAACTTAATACAGAAACCTGGCCACTTATTTATTAGAACATTTATATTTGGCGACTAGAAAAACCAAAAACACCTTTTTGGCCATTATCTGAAAAAGAAAACTAAAAATCAGCAGATGGCGAAATTTCGCCCTAAAAGAAAAAACCCCATATGCAGCTAATAGGTTGAAGTGGTTCACCAACATCTAATAGAATTCTTAGAATTTCTTTTTTTCTATTTTTCTTGTAGCCAGATTTGGCTAAATTCCTCTTATAGCTGACGATGGTCACTTTTGGAGCATAATGAAAAAAAAATTTGAGGGGAAAAAAAAAGAAATAAAAGTCAGAAGTCACCATATTTAGACAATGAGTTCATGGAGGTAGCCATTAAAAAAATGTTCAGGAATTCTAAAAAAAATTTAGGCTACATAATTTCCATTGTGACCTCTAGCAAAATTTGGCTCATTCCTCTTATGGTTGATCTCCAGTCCTACTCTACAGAATTGAAAAAAAAAAAAACCCCCCTAGGCTAAATGAAAAACCCTAAGTGTTTTTGCTGATCATAAAGAGAGAAACTAAATTGTGAAAATTGGGAGCAGTTTTTGTTGGATATTGTGTTTAGATTCATTATAGAGTATAGTAGCTTAAGGGATTTTGGCCCGGAGGTAATAGGTCTATTTTTATACGAATCTAAAGTTTTTTGAAAGATGATATTTTGGCTTGTGTTGAAACTTGAGATTAGTTATAAAGTTATAATATCTTGAAGGATTTTGGTTTCTTTTTTTAGAGGATTTTTTGAAGACTATATTTTTACATGGTGAAATATTTGAATTTCCATAATTCTTCCTTTGCCTTAGCATAAGTTTTAATGTAAATGTAGCCAGTGCCGTTGGCCCCAAGTGTGAACCCATTACAAAATAGGGAAACTCAACATGTGAACAGTTGTTTTGCAATGTATGTATGGATTTTTTGAACAGCCAAATATGAAATGAAGTAACGCTTGAATTGAATGGCAAAAAGCCTTCAAGTGTTACCACGTTCTCAACTGATTTTTCCTTCCAAAACCTGGTTTTTTGGAATTTATTTGAATTTTCAGCGGCAGAAACCACTTAAAAATCAAAATCTCACATATTGTGAATCCAAATCTTACCAAATAAATTCCATTAAATCCTGCTCTTTCCCAAAATTTCAGCTACAATTCAATTTAATTTTCAGTCAAGAAATCGTTCAATATTCAAAGAACTTTTCAACCGCAAGTCCAAACGTCATGGAACCAAAGCCCATGCACCCCTGCTAGCGCAATGCAGAGCTTTCCATAACACCAAGAACACGATGTGAGACATCCCGGTTCGGTGGATCTCATAACTACAAAATAAAACAAACTACCTTCCTTCATAGAGAGATGGAAAGGTCACAGTGTGGCACACCCATTCTTCTTGTTGTTGTTCTTGCTCCAATGCAGTACTCAGTTTTCTGCAATTTGTTTCGAAGAGGGAGCGTTTGAGAGTACAGTGGCAGAGAAACAAGACAAAGAGATCGGCGGCGCTCCTGCTAGTGTGCACAAGACGTGATTCTTATTATGGCACAAGAACAAGAGGATGATGTTGCCAATGACAATCGAGTGAGAGAGCTTTTGAGTAATTTCTATGGCTCGCCGTCCTCGTCGGACTCGCGGGTGCCCACTATGGAGCGGTTGCGACGTCTTGATAGCTTGCAGCAGATCGATTTTGCGGAGTTCGATCCCGATCACTACATGAACTCCTTGGTTTGACAATTCTTTTTAACCCTCTGCTGTCGCGTGGTTCTGTTTGTCCTTTGCTGCTCGTTTTACAAGGAAATGTATTTGTACTCCTCTTGAATCCTGATCTGTTGCTAGTGCCGCTTGTGTCAGAGACCTGCAGATCTGAATCACTCTTGGTTTTTCCTCGGTATAATTTATTAGGTTTTCGTGTTCCTCTGATATGTGCAGCATTGCTGTAGTTTGGTTTAGAGTTGTTTCATCTACAAGACACATGAATGCATTTGGTGTCATTTCTGTGCTACTGTGCGTACCCCTGGTACTAGGCTTAGAAGAGCTTACAAAAGGAGTAAAATTTGTATGCCAGATTGGACGTTTCTTGACAGCAGATTGATGATGATCTTTGGGCAAAAAAGGATATAAGTTTCGATTTTGGGTTTCAGGTTACCTAGGTAAGTGATAACAACAAGCTGTTTTGTGCAATCTATGCAGCTCCGCAAGACTCCAATGGATAAAGTGCTCCAAAGGTACATTGGCATGGCAGCAGAAATTAAGAACCTTGACAGTGCAATGCAAATGCTAGTGTTTGAGAACTACAACAAATTCATCAGTGCAACTGACACCATTCGACGGTAGTTTAAAACTTGACTTTTGGCACTGTAATATGGCATGAAAAATATGCATTGTTTCATTTGGAAATAGATTTTGGTGTAATATGGCAGGAAATATGCATGCATTGTTTCATTTGAAATTAAGAAGGTTTGGATTTGGTAACAGCTTGCCTTAGATGTGATCCTGGGTGAAGACAAAATGACCTTTGATCATGTGAAAGGTGTGCAATGCAGAATGAAGTGGAACATAGCAGGAATGGAATCGAACATAGAGCAACTTCTGGATTCGGTAAGACCAAGCAGTGGTTGTATACTCAATAAGGGTTACAGCATGTTGGTCACAGTTGTATGTGTACTGAATTGGGTCATCTTACTTTAGCATTTCTTTGTGCTTGTTCATGACTAATGTCAGTGGCCTTCTTGTAACATGAACCATACATAAGACCTGAGCTTCTAATACAGAGCATGAACTACAGGTTTTCAATGTTCTTGGATAGAGCTTTGTCTAGGTTGGCAACATCTATATGCAAGCCCCTCTTGCAGGGAATAACTTGGTGAACATTTGTTTTGTAGGTCTGTGCAACATTCTTCTAAATTTGTACACCTGGGTTTCAGAGTGGTGCATGTCTGTTGCTTTTGTGATTCTTGGGAGCTAGTTTTTACCTCTTTGGCCCCTCTGTTGATGAGGATATATATGTATATATATAATTTTTGGAGCCAAAACAACACTCAACCTGGACTACTGTAATGTGAACCTTTGCTATCAGATCACAGCTGTAAGGGCAAAGAGCGATGCAGTGAATGACTCAATGTGTGAGAGACGTGAGCACATTGAAGAGCTTAATCGCACCTGCAGACTACTTCGCAAAATACAGGTGCGAGCATGGGACTGTATGTTTGTGGGTTGTTTCTCATTGTCATATATGATCATATCATCTCTGTATCATATCTCTTGGGTTTTGATTTCCTGGTGATGTTGAATGTGATCAGCCAGCATCCTTTGTTTCTCTGCTTTCTGACTAAGATTATGGGGCATCAGCTTAATTCCAACACCAGCCTGAATTTAACTTTTGCAGTTTGTGTTTGATTTACCCAAGCGATTGCGCAAATGCATGAAGGTGGAAGATTACCCTGTGGCTGTAAAACACTATCTTGAAGCTCTTCCCATTCTCCAGGTATTTGTTTAGACTCCACAAGTGTTGTCTCCTCCTGGCTTTTGGATTAGAAATTGGTGCAAATGGTCACCATTTCTTTGTCTTGACAGAACATCTGCACCAAGGAGGGAAAACATTTCCCATAAATGGTTGCAACATGACCATCTGGTGATTGGAAATACTGAGCTATGGCAACCTGTGACATCATAGTCTTTCATTATTGCTGTTCTCCCAGCAAGTGTGACACAAAGTTTTGGATGTCAACTGTTCTCACTTATGATCTGAAGGAGAAAGGGCTTATGTAGGAAAGAGGGAGGAGGTTACTGTACCCTCTAACAAAGCCAGCTTCAGAGATGCTACTAGCTTTTGGACACACTTGTGGTTAAGTGGTCTCTTATATGCTGGACTTTTTTGTTGCCTGTTAATCCTGTGACTAGGTTTACAATGTAAATTTTGGGGCATCGGGTAGAAATATGGCAAATCGGGCTTTCAAAGTTGTCGGCAGGAAGCTGAGGAAATTATTGGTACTCTGAAGAAACAACTCCAAGTACATATTTTTTCCTTGTACTTCCTTGTCATGTGTTGTTTTCCCAAGAAATAGAAGAGATTGATGTTTAATGTTTTTTTTCTATTGCAGCAAATTGGATTTGGAACACTTTGAATGATGCAGCGTTCAGCTAGTTTTCGAACAAAGTATCAACAAAAAAACCACAGTTGTGGAAAATGAACAAGAGTTTTGGCTGGTGTGCAGGATCAGGTCATGGACTCATCTGTTGTTGTCACATCACGAGCACAAGCAGTTAGACTCCTTCAACAACTCAATCACCCGGTATATGCCACTACGTGCCCTTGTATTTGGGTCACGCCACACACCTGGGACTCTGGTTCTTTTCCAATCTTATAAGCCTAGTTCTGCTCCAAGACTAAATCAGGCCAAGTTTTCAGTATGTAGGGACAATAGTCTTTCCATATCAACTATGCAGCTTCTCTGCTCCTCTACCACCATCAGTTCAGCTTGTAATCCACATGTATTCCATTCCAGCATTTTAAGCAGCCCTCAAAGTAGGAAGATGATTGAGACGTCCGGTGACCTTGACCTTATTGCTATTTTGCCTGATATCAGTCTGGACAAAGAATTGTTCTCAAGAATAAGAGCTTTCTTTTTGGGGTGGCTGCCAGGTGGAAAGCTTGATTAATATGTTCCTAGCAGCACACTGGGACCGTCTTTTGGAGGACTTAGGAGTGTCAAAACCAACTATGGTGAATAAACTGAAAAGTTTTCTTGGTTTAGAAACAGGTATGGCTACACCAGACATCAAGGGAGAGACTCCTACATCTCCACAAAAAGCTCTTGAAAAAATTGAAGAGGTAACAGTCTTTGTTTCATGTTGCTGTAACTAGTAGGATTGTGTGCGAGGGGGGGGGGATCCATCTTGGAAGCCACCCTGAGAGGAAGGGATTGTGTCTTGTTGGTTGCAGAATTGCCTGTCTTGACATTAATTTGATATTTGCCACTTCAAAAAGTGCATGGTTTGAATTGGAGTATTTGTTCATGGTTTGATATATACTACCAACTTGCTACATACTGGTGTAGTAACTGTGTGGCAGTTATGGTGTCTAGTCCTAGAATCCACCATTCCAACTCTCTGCTGTTCGATAGTGCTGACAAGAACTTACATTGAACTCAACCTCACCTTTGGGTGAACATAGGATTTCATTCATGATTTCATAGAGACAGCAGCCACATATCAGGCACTCTTTCCAAGCCATGAAAAGTTACTCACTGTGGCAGCCACCAAACTCTTTGATGAGTAAGTCTCTTGGTGATATAGTTCAAACTGCTTTGCTCACAACCACCTGATTAATTATGACATAGGCTGTTGTGGTCCTTTCTGAAGCAAATTGTATGTTTTAGTCTTGTTGGTTGGAAGGTGTTTTATTCTCCACTAATTCTGGCAACTTTGCCACAAATTTCCTGTTTACAATTCCTAGGAGGAAAATAAACAACTAAATTGCTGAAAACTCCCAGTTTAGTGGCAGCTGCATCTTCAAGTGACTGTTCCATAGGAAGTTTGAGCCCTGTTTTGTGCCTCTATGTGTGAAGGTTATTTTATCACATGGAATGCATGCTATTGTGGATGTGCCAATTAATAAGCACATATTAGCTTGGAGAGTCACCAAGAGATGTGGTCATTGAAAAGTCTATCCTATGATGCTCATAGGTCCATCCTCTATGTCAGAAATTGCTTGACTTCTGTGCTACTTTCAGGTACTTTGCAAGTGTTCAAAGGTCATTGCGATTTGAGACCAGTGCACTATCTGCAACAGAGCTTATTGCAGCTCTTGGTAAATTCACGGAGACCATATGCTGGATTGTAGTTTCAAATTGAATTTATCTGGATGCTGCCGATCTCCTCCTGTTTTTTCTCTCAGGTTCTAGTCTGAATGTTATTTACAGTTGTCCATAGACCTCTTTTTTGTCTGCAACCCACATCTGCTCCCCCACAGTGAAGCTTTGTCAGTTATACATGGATGCAAGACAGCAACCTCCATAGCAGTGTCACTCTCTTTTATTGCCTTCCTGGTGTTTGAGAGTGGATCTTAATAATTGTCCTACATGACTACAGGAGTACTGTCAAAAGGTGTCACCTTATTGAATGAGTTGGTGCCAGATGCTGGTCTTTTTGAGCATGCTTCCAAGGTTTGTGAATTCTTTCTCTAATCACCTCAAGTTCTTTGTGTGGTTTGAGTATTGTTTCTCCTGGTGAAAGAATTTTCAGTAAACCAAATAAGGGGGAGTCATTAGACCAGACCTCCCTTGATTACACTAAACCCTGATGATCCTATCACCGTTGAGATATCTGTTCCTGCTCCTTGCAGAAAGGAGCTATAACTGTGCAGTCTGTGTGGAGGATCTTAGAAGAAGACATGTTTGTCCCCATATCCAGTAATTTCATTGAATGTGTAAAGTTCATAGAGTGAGTCAATATCATACCCAGAAAAGTACTACCATGTTTGTGAACATGTGCAGGCAGTGGAGGATTCTCTCAGGCAGCACATTAATATTATGTTCAATGGTCTATACCAGAATATCACAGGTGTGTTACTGATCAACACTACTACCTTGTAGCAGGCAGTACCAATTGCAGTGTCTATAACTCTATATTGGCATTTAAAGAGGTTCTGCAAATTGTCTGGTTTGTGTTTGTTTATATAAGCAATTCAAGTTTAGTTTTGGGGAGTGTAGCAGCTCTAGTGATACCAGAGCAATTGGACATGGAGGCATCAAAGCAGTCAAATGTTCTACGATCTTACTTAGAAAAGGCCCAGAGAACTATTATTCAAGGTAGCCTTCATGTTCTACAGGTCAGTTTTTATTCTTGTCAACATCCTTTGCTACTATGGTGCTGTCATCAGATCCTTTGACACTGCCATCCATTCATCTAACGTTTCAAATCTGAAGAGAAAAAAGATAACTGTTTACAATTTTGCTAGGACCAGTTCATTTGTTATCAGTCTCTCAAATATTATCTGGTGCTTCTTGCAGGATCTGAAGGAGCTACTTGATAAAAGTGAAGAATATCTAGCAGAGTGGCGGGATGAGTATGTTGACTTGGTTCAGGCAGGCTTCCAAGATCTTTTCACCAATCTAGTAGATGACTTTCTGTCTCTAGGTGTGAAAGCAGGCATCAATTCACGTTCTATCCCCATGAGAAAGCCACAATCCGGACCATTGGCTACACCAAGTTCAGTCCTTGTGCTGGCCCTTCTTTCAGTCTACATCTACCAAGCAGCTGTTCCTAAGATCACAGAGGTATGTGTGTAACATTCTTCTAATATTTTGGGCTTGCATTGGATAGAGAGTAGACAAGAAGGTGGTGAAAGATAAGGGAAAGAGGAGGCTAATATAGATGGATGCCATGATGAAATTGGTTTGGAACAGGCAAATAGCTGCAAGACCATTCTCCAGGTCAAGATGTGTGAATGTGCAAATATCTGTGCTATGAGACATCCTCACTAGCTTTGCCTGTCATAGCATTGGGGCCTCTACTGTTTTGAACTCCAACATAGATACAATACCATTTGTGCCAAGGGAGTTGGGAGGGTAAGGAATGACAAAACAGATATGCTGGATTGGCAGATTGTGGGAGCATGGTTCATAGGAGGGGGTGCCATGAGCAGTGAAGCACGTCCTGCCTTTGTGCCCTCTGAAATTTGTCGATTCTTTCATGCCACTGGCGACACTCTTCTCCATCAGGTTAATTCCAGGATTATTGTTCAGTTTTTGTCTTTACATTGCCTATCTTGGAGGTAGAAATGTCTGCACATAACCAATCATCAGCTGCTTCAACTTGAAGAGGGTGGCTCAGTATGTAGATGTGCAAGCTTACAAGCTGTCCCTTCTGGTGCGCAAGAGCATGGAAACCATTCTCTGGCTAGAGGTTCAATTCTACACCAAATGCATAAAGTTTTACACCTTCCCTTCAAAGGATAAGGCACTTCTAGGCTATCATATTCAACAATTACATTGGAAATTTGAGATTCTTCTTGTGCTTTTCTCTATGATCTTTGCAGCAACCAGAATTGAGTAGATGATAGAAGCCCATATCAAGATTCCAGGGAATTTTCAATTGGAATACTCTACAACTAGAGAAAATATTGGATTGGAGTTTGGTGCAGTGTAAGGAGCCAACGGAGGTCCGCATGTTTAGTGATTTATTGTTACAAGAGGTGACGTTTGACCTGCTATAGAGATCTGGCCAACTAGTGCTTGCTTTGCTGTTCTCAATCATGTATATTATCAGGTCCTATGCATGCCAAAAACAAGATGGTTGAATGTGGTAACTTTCAGTCTTAAATGTGAACGTCAAGCCAGGAGCCCAAGTGGTTGGGCCTCATGGCTGCATATCTCCACTAGGCAAAGCTAGATGTTACATACTGTAACCAATCAAGCTATGGCAGGGGGATCCAGTCAAATGGTCAATAAAAACCATTTGGGTACCTGGGGGTGGGAGATTCATGGCCAAGCATGTTTCCCTGCTGATCATGGTTACAAAGTGGCCACCTCCTAAATGGAGGCAGTAGCCCCATAGGGTGAAGAAGCACTCTTTCATACTTAGCTGTCAACATGTCTGCCCTTTTGTAAAACATGCACGAAAGACTTGTCCAAATTCAGTGAGTACACATTCATTAGGAGTTGGCTTGGTGATCTATTCTTAGGTGCAAACATTTTCAACAGACTGTTGATGTCCTCAGTACTAATCTCCAGTGTGCAAAATGTTTCATCTAAAGCTTTTAATATAGAGAAAGGAATTTGTGGGAGGGTTTCTTGTTGACTTTTTACCTTGTCAGAGCCTGCAGGTGGCAACACTGGAGGCAGAATTACATCAATTGTTTGACCCAGGCCATCCACGGATCAATCCAGGAATGAAACATTCAGACCATGCAGGCCCTTCGCAGGTGGCTTCAAAGGGTGACATCTATCGGGTTTCTCAATCCAAAAGCAAGCTGTGGGAGAGAGATATTGCAAAAATTTTCACCCGGCGCATTGAACTGTTCACAAAAGTTGAATATACTCAGGTATACTATCAAATTCCACTATTTTGGGTGTGTGGGATGCAAGGGATTGGGTTTAGTCTTTGATGTTTCAGAACAGAGCTTGAAACCAAACAGTGGAATAGCTGTATGTAGTTGAGTGACCTTTTGAGGTGGGATGCACACATTTTTTTCATGCTTATCTCAAGATCCTAAGCTCTTCAAATTTCACTGCTGGCTTTTTGCTTTGGATGTGAAACAATGAAAACTTTAACCTCAAAAAATTGGCAGTGATATAATTTGTCTCTGAAAATTCTTGCCTAACTCCTGGCACAGGCATCTGTGGTCTCTGCGGTGGTAAAATTGGTCCTGAAAACCTTCCAAGAGTTTGTTAGGCTGGAAACACTAAACTGTTGTGGCTACCAACAAATCCAGCTTGATGTCCATTATTTGCGGAATGCCTTACAAAACTTGATTAACAACGATCCTGTGGTTGATGCTTTATTTGATGAGGTCAGTGCCAACTTCTTTTGTCCAGTTTGCATTTAGTATCTACAACCTTGTAAAGCTGCAGAATAGATGGCATCTCAGAGTTAGTTTGTAACGGTCAATGGTGGATATTGTACACTGAGGAAGGAAGAATTGAGCCTGATTAACCTATAGGTCTAGCAAGGCATAGTTTCACAAGGTTTGCCCAAAGTTCTGAGAAGGAAGTTGGGGCTCTGATTGTTGGGCTCCGGACTCGCTGGCCAACCAGCTATTCCATTTCAATGTTCGTTGGGGATGACACTAGGTTATCAGGCAATTCAATGAATCGGATATGATTGGTATTGTTTTGATACAATGAGTGGCATTGCCAATTATGGTCGATTATCCAGGAGGAGTGGCTCAATCAAGCAATGTATTGAATGATGAGAGATTGTAATTTTTCCTTCATAGAATGGTCATACTTTGCTGCCTGCTTGTTTCAGTGAGCTAAAGTGAACTGTGAATGGGTTTTTTTTTGTGAAGGTATGTGCAGCAGCATCTGATCGGTGCAATGTTGAGCCAGTGCCCTTAGACATAGCTGCTATGAACAGGCTTGTGCAGGCAACAACTGAAAGACAGCGTCTTGGAACACTCCAACAGATATCACAAGCTTAATCTCCACTGTGATGCTTTTCTTTTTCCCCTCAAACCTGCTACACTTCTACAATGGTTTTGGCTACCTTTCACAACAGTGGCTTTCCTTTCACAAAGTTGAATATCTTATACTAAAACTAACCAAGAAAAGGGGGTTCTTGACAAACTCTTCCCATATGGGACTCTGAAGTAATCTCTCTTTCATATTGTGTTAGGTCTGGGAAACTCTCTGAATATCATCTGCTGGCATTGGCATCTTTGCCTACATCTCTGGCTGCTCTGTACTCAGGTTTAATCAATACTTGTTTGAAGTTATTGTGCTGTATATGACAACTGCCCCTTATCAATGCTTCATCTTCTCCAATGCTTCTACAAAACTTGGAAATTTCCTGTTGTATTTGAAGGGCTCCTCATACTGTCCCCACCACTAACAATTGTCCAGTTTCTGTCAAAGATGTAAATAGTTCAACAAAAAGTATGCAGCAGCCCCATTAAAAAATTTCAGAGTTCTGACGATTAAAGATGAAGACACAAAGTCTTATCATTAAGTCATTTAATTCATTCATGGCCACATACTTATACATGACACTACTATGGTGTGAGCATAAATGCCACATTTTGCATGTAAATGATTTTGCAACAGTGAGTCTCCTACATACTGACATCTGATAGGTTTCTAAATCTTTTGAAATAGATCAGCTGGCAACTGATCTACATAGACCATCATTTGGTACATTGTTCTTGTCTTAGCTGATGTGAAGTCAACTTTTACATTGGATTGACACTTGAAGACACATTTCTTTCAGGTATGGGAGAAGTTCAAACCATGACAGATAGGAAAGGGTCAGTTGTTTGTACCCACCACAATCTTTGCTGGTAGAAAAATAAACAGCCAGTAGGAAGATGTGGAATCAGTGACTCTGGTTGTCGGAGCTTTCTCCACCTCCTGTGTTGTCACAAGATGCAGCTTCATGTGATGGTTGACAGTGATTGTGTTTGAAGAGTATTGCAGCGCAGAGCATAATCAGTATGTATTATGGGACAGTGTTGCTGATGAATTGCAAATAGAAGTGTATTTCACTCTTTCCTGTAGATTGCATAAATTATCCTGTATTTGCCACATCTGCCATCAGATTGATGACTCTTTGCAGATACTTCCACCAGATTGTTATGTACTCCCCACCCATGCTCTCTTGGGTGTGTTTTACCAGTAGCTGGAATCATCTTCCAAATTGTGTTACACCATAACTGATCATGGGTAGCATGGGGTGCTCAGAATAGTCTGCAAGCTTGATTCAAAAGTAATTCTTGGATCACAGGATATCAGGCCTTCCATCAGTATCCGCATCTGATGGAGCAGAGAGAATGTTTCTGTGTTGTTGCTGCCACTGTAATTTAAGCTTACCAATAGCTTTAGAGGCAGCTGCTGCCACTGTGGCATTACTGTCCCCTGCTAGTCTCTGCCACCAAAACACGAAACATCGATATAAACTCTTTGTTTGGAGTTTTGAACAGTGTCATGACTGAAATTATACCATCTACATTCTTGTTTGACTACACCAAAGGGCAAGGTTTGTTCAACTAAAATCTGGATGCAAACAACAAGTGCAGCAGCCCAAAGGTAGAATTAAGGGGATAAAGTTGTACCTGCAAGGCAGCAAGGCCTGCATTTCCAAGTGTCCATAGTGATGGAGCATTTGCCAATGCATCTGCCAATGCATGCCTGCTCCATGCCACCCTTATATGTGAGTTCATGCACTTGTGACCAGACCCAGAGCATGTCTTAAAGCTCTATAGAGCTCCTCATGCTCTGTTAGAGTTTTGAAGTGTCTGCCTTGGAAAAGGAGCTTTGATAAAAAATAGTTAATGGGGGTAAATCCTAAACCCTCTAAAATTTAAGAACATGCACTTTATTCCCATGTATATCATGAGCAGGAGGGCACAGGTCAATCATGATGAAAGGTTGAATGGGAGACAAAGGAAATGCCACTCTTGTTAGGGGTGCACCCTACAATGTTGTTCCCTAACCACAGAAGTGAGGAAGGGTGCTCCATGTCACTTGAGTTCTTTGACATGGGATTCTGCCACAAAATAAATCCTCTGCTTTGGTGGTAATTTAATGCATGAAAACTTGCCTGAGAAGAAGTGTGATGAGAGAGTGAGCACTCACCGAGTGGCAACATCAGGAGAGCTGGCACATTCTGCCAACAATAAAGCCCCACTGCCCCCATCCACTTCGTCCAGGTCCATTAAGGCAGCCACTATGAATTCCAGCTGTCCACCAATTGTGCACAAAACAAAATCACCATGCAGTTAGTAAAATCCTGTCACCATAACACCTTAACAGAAACTGCCATGTGAAACATGTTTGCAACTCGTTGTATTGGTGTGTCTAAATACTAACTTTAAGTTTCCCACATTTTGCTGGACTAATGCCATTGACAAAATGAAAGATTTCCTGAATCATAACCCCCAGCTATTCAGAAGTCATCTTGTTTTTTGAAAATGCGAAGTGTTCAGTGAAGTGGCACCCAAGAAGGAAATAAAAAGAGGAGATTCAAACCCAAACTTCTCTCTCTTGACACAATTTTGAGATCCAGAACTCCATATGCAACTCATTATCACCAGGCCTGTGAAGAAGAGAAGACCTCATCAGGATCAGAGCAATCTTTGCCTTCAACCTCCACAAGAGCTGAGGTCATGCTCCAGTATGCATCCTACAAACTCAAACAAGCATTCATCCACATTGATACCAGGAATTTCATGAGAGTAAATGGCTAAATTGGACCATCTAATCACAGACAACATCACAAATACAATGTAGATATGGGCTGTTCCATGTATGGAACACACTTGTAGATCATGAATTCCAAAAGATTGCCAAGCTAAACTAGTCCCAACCCACTTCTTGTAGACAAAAAATTGAATTGAGAATCAAGAATCACTATTATTTACCTGAATCACAGTCAGATAATCATATGTTGGGTAACTGACTCTCTGCGTCCATCTAAGACTGGAGTTGTCTTCTTCCACTGACCCCAGGACCAGAGGCCTTCCTGCATCAGTCACCTTCCCATTCACCCTGAAGACAGCTGGTTAGCCTTAGTCGCATGCTTCTGAGAACAGATCACACAATGGAAGCAGCCAACTTATTGATTTGGAACAAAAAAATAGTTGTCAAAGGAAGAACGAGAGGACAACAACAAACTATGCAACAGATTGCTCAAAGGCCCAAATGCCATCTCACCTCAATTGTAATTTTCTGACAATTGCTCTATGCACATTCTTCACAATCTGCCAGAATCCATACCAATAAACCACACTACCCAACCTCTGTCAAAACAGGAAAGGAGACGAAACAGAATTTCTAACCACCTGCAACATATCCAGAAGTATATGAGAAGTACCTATGAAATTGCAGTGACAAGACTGTGCAACTGTACTGCAATATACCTGAAGGGACACATGAACATCTTCCATCACACGTCTGCGAGTGCGCAAATCCACCAATCGCAGATCAGCCTGATGAAAGAAAACACCACCAACCCATGTTACTCTTACACAATTCATGACTCAGTGACCTACCATTGAACATGCTGACACTGAGTAAGCAAGCAGTTGCACTTTAAGACATCTCCACACTATTCAATACCAAAAGTGTGGCAATGCAAAAATGAACAGTCAATTTACGAATTAATTACTGCAAAATCTCTTCCACAGCTTTAGCGATTTCTGAAAAACAATATTGATGCTTGCAACCATAGAAGTCCACCCCAGGCACAAAGTGAGCAGCCTCCCAAGTTTCTAGGTTGACATGCTATCAAGGGCTGCTAGCCTATTAAAATATCATTTCTTCACTGACCATGTCCAATAAATAACTTAGCAACTCTCTCTACTGGCTCAAGTTCATGCACTTGAAGACATTTGATTCTTCTCTAGATCATTTGCCATGACTTGGCAATTGACTAACTCCTCCTTTTCAGAGATCACCAGTTACTGGGATGACATTGCAGGAAAGTTGGAACATCTATAGTTGAATTGTGACAATGGTGTTCCTGTCCATGTGAAGAGGAGTTCTTACATCCAAGGCACCATCACTCCAATGCTCTTCTGCCACAATGCTAAGCTCCATGCATGCACTCTCCTTCATACCCTGCACACCCAACCCACAAGTTCATTTACTAACTTCCCTTGTGGCTTCACATACTAGACACCCAATCTGTTTCATTGTAGTTACCACATGTGAGAACCATCAAGATTGCACAAAGGAAGTCAATATAGATAATCAATAGAAGATCTTGGTTTGAACTTGCATAGAACTTGCAACCAAAGTTCTCAAGACACCCACTAACCCAAGCAATGCGTCGCAGGCTTGCGATTTTCTTGCGTGCCTTCAAATCAAGTTTCTCCACATCTTCTCTTGCACGGGCTGCCAGAATTGAAGTTCAATGTTGAGCTTTGAGGGCTAGCACATTATGGGACAGGCAATGCTCTCTGAGAGCAATTAGAACCAAAGCAATCCATTCAATGGAAGTGTATAACAGTAGGCATCCTGAATGTGAACACTTCCAAGCTCTCTTCCTTCACTGCAGTTTCAACTTTGTACATGCAATTGGAACTGGTAGAAGTGCAAGTTTCAGAAGACAATCAATCCCAAGCCCTCACAAAATTCTAAAATATTTTTTTCACCATATCTTCTCAGTTTAGAGATCAGTTATATGACATACCATCGAGCATAAGAAATCCCGAAGCCAGTTTGGCTATGCCTGCTCGAGCCTGCATATTGAGTCGGGAAATTTCTCTGCATTTGAGCTTTTCAAGGTCAGAAAACATATTCATTGCAAGTCAAACTTACATATCCATCAAAACCATTTTCTGTGTTTGGTTGTATGTTTGGCTTGGAAGGAGTCACACAGAGAGAAGAAGGAGAAAGAAAAGACAAGGAAAGATTGGAAACTGGAAACTTGGAGTAGGAGAGGGGGATATGAGCAAACAATCCGATCTAAGAGGAGAAGTACTGTGAGAGCAGCGCAATGTCGCTTCGTGCTCGCTCGTCCAAATTGTGTGCGGCAGCGCAAACGACCATGGCATCGTTGTAAGCAAAGCGAGCGGCTTCCGCTGGCCCTCCACATGAATTGTCAGAAGACTTCAGCAGCGTACACTTCGCTTGCGCTATACAAGACTTCCTTTCCTCTCCTTCCCTGCTGCATACAGTCACCTTTCCTCCGCCGCTCTTCATCTCACAACATGGCCTTGCGCTTATTGTATTCCCAGCTGCTATTCTCACACTCACCATGTCCGGAACTAAAGTCGCGAGATCTCGAACTCTATGAATTAAACTGGAGGACTGCCAGGCGCAAGACATTGTGATCATGGCAAAGTGCAGAGAAAAACAGATAGATAGTTGGAAAAACAAACACTAGCTCGCACTTAACCTTTCCTCTCTTCTTCAGTCCAAGAAAAGCTTCGCACACTCAATCCTCGACGAACAGGAACAATCCGGGAACAAGTCACAACGATCTAAGCCCAGGCATCAAACACACACGCATCGGCCAAGTCTCTCCCTTGCATCAACTGTGTTCAGGCATCGAAATCCATTTCAAAACGTGAGAAGATCAGCTTTTCTTGCATCCACTGTTTTTATTCAGGCATCGAAGTCCGTTTTAATACGCGTGAGAAGACCAATTTTTTCTTGCACCAAATTTCCACACAAAATCGCTGCGACACATGACAAAATAGGCGGTAAAGGATTCCAGATCCGGCTTCAAATGCACACACCCGCCATCTTCTCGACGCATCAAGACTTACGAGACACAAAAGCCAATGGAAGAAGAAGGCTTCGTCTCGTCAAGCTGTGAAGTTCTTTCTGACTTCTGACATTGACAAAAGTGCGCGTCTCATAAGCGTCATCAGCATGTAATGCACAAGCACAGCAGAGTTCACGGGATTCGATGCACAAGCGGTTCACACACGTGGAATCGAATCGATTGAGAAGGCAAGTAGGAAACGAAAGGAAGCGCGGTGGAAAGGAGATCAGGTCCCACCTGAGGATCTGTCGGAAAGCAGATTCAACGCTAACATTCAGAGAGCCAACCAGTTGGCGATTGTTCTTGTCCCTCCTCTGTCATTGCTGCCCTTGTTTGCCGCCTTCCGCTTCGTCCTCGTCCCTTTTTGTTTTTGTGCTACACTTGATCTCCACCGCTTCCGTCGCCCGACAAATAGGATCCGCAATCTATTTACTGCATGTGGAAGGGACGATCATCAGCAATTGATCATCGCACACAGAACATACAATCGATCAAACTTTGTTCCATAATCTCCGATTTCGATTGGTCAACCGTTCCAAGAACTACTCGAGAATATTTTCCACAGCGATCGAGAAAAATTTCGAAAATTTCTCCCAAAAAAATCGACAATTTCTCGATCGCAATCGCCATTCTCGAACAGTGTGATTCTCGAGCGATTCTCGAGCTTGAGTACAGAGGTCGAATACGATATTGAATACGGATGACGTATACAGTACGGAACAGGATACATAATACGGATATTGGATACAGTATTGGATACAGATGTTGAATACGGATGTGAAATACAGTATAAAATTAACGTACGTACCTGCGTACCTACCTACCTACCTACATGCGATTGTCCGTCCTTCCGTCCATGTACATGGCCTCGACCTACCTACCTACCTACTTACCGGATGGAGGACCGGCAATAATACAAAGTCTGGACTTTCGTTTTGTCATGTACCTACCTACCATCGTCGCTACTGCGACACTGCACGCTCCGACACTCCGCCACAGTGCCTTTGTTTCGTTTTCCTTTCTGCACTTGAGTGTTTGGCTTTGTTGCAGGCGTTGCACATTGGGCTTCTTCCCCTCTTATTTGCTCGTCTTCTTCGTTTGTTTCCACTTTTCGTCGCGCGTCCAAGTCGGGATTCTTTACGGATACTCTTTCCCCCACCCCCCCCTTCTTCGTGCATTATTAGGAAGCAGATGTGAATAATGACGGTAGGTTGAGAGGAGGAAGTTGGGCAGGGAGAAGAGACCGAGAGAGAGAGAGTGAGAGTGTTTCTGGGTTCGGAAAACCGACATTTCTCGGTTTGTTTGTCCGAGCTTTGTTGTGAATAATGACGTTAGGTTGAGAGGGGAAGTTGAGGAGGGTTCTGGGTTCGGAAAAAATAAAGGCAACAGAGGGAAGAGGGGGGTGGGGTTGAGAGTTTGTTGCAGAGCTTTTTCACCACTCTTATGCATTACGTGGAGAGGGAGAAGGTGAGCTATGGATGACTACATGCGGGAGATGGGTGACCTCAAAACACTCGTCACTAAAACGTTGGAGAAGAAGGGTGTGCTTGCACGAATTCGGGTAAGCTTTTCGCCCTTTTCTGCTGTATTCTTCTCATCTGTAGAATCCCTATGTTGTGGCTGCATGTACATTGTGATCTTTCTCTTGATGTCAGAAGAAGCTGAAAAATGCACTCATTCAGCTTGGAGTTATGGTAAGTGATGTACATTGTCTTCTTCTGCTGTTTGTGGCATTTGGAGACACCCAAACTGGTAGGAATGAAGTGAGATATTTTGCAAGGAATGGGCATTGGCATCCTTCCACATGATACATACAATCCCCCTAAAACTTTAGCTGTGCAGGAAGAGAGACTTTTGTTTTATTCAGAATGTGGCAATTTGGCTGCAATTTGTAAAAATGCCATTTCCCTTTGCAGGACATTTACTTTGTAACTGACACTCATATGATGATGATCATCATCATCACACTCATTCTTGTCACATGTTAGGTTTTGGGTTGCACTGGGAACCAACAGAACCCCTCAAAGCATTTTGGTTCTGGAGTTTTCTCTGCAATTTCATAGATAGATATTGTGGAGTTTTTTTCCTGTAATCTCATAGATACAGAAGGGAGACTAGCTTCCAGAAACTGTGGATCGGTTAGAAGAAGAACCAGTTTGCATGACCCAAGTTCCCCTCAAGTCTGTTGCTGGATGTAACCCTAGTTGAGAAGCTTCAGATGAATCTTTGGAGGAGGACAGAGCAATGAGTCTGGAGGCTTAGGATTTGGAATTCAGCACATTGCTGGCATGACATCAATTTTCCATCAATGCTGCATGCATGGTGATTCAAAACTGCTGTTTTGGATTTTGTGTTAATAATTCTTTTTCCCAAGAGTTTCTGCTTGTCTACTATGTAATGTTGAAGCTTGGCAGTTAGTTTTCTAATGTGTGGGTGAACAAACCTCTTGTTTCTGCATTGTAGTACTGTACTGTACTGTACTGTATGTCTCAGAGTCTCTGATATGTTTGCAAAAGCTCAGGCGGAGCTGAGGGCAAACGTGTTTCAAGCAATAGAGGAGCAGGATCGTGAAGCTGAGAACAATGGTGCTTCTTCCTTTGCCCTGTTGGGAAAATGCAGTGAGCGGGCCAAGCAACTCCATGCTTCTCATGCAGGCACTTCTCCTGTCCCACAAATAAATCTTGTCCTGATGTAGCTGGTTTGTAGCTGTTGATCAAGTCATGTATTTTCCAGTGCTGCTTTCTCCATCATCCTTGACATCTTCCTATTAATTGTGAAGCAATCTTACTTGTTCCTTCCCAATTTTGTGATGATGCTTATGATCAGTGTGATTAGGTAGCAATTTGACCACAATCAGTACATTGTAACATTGCACAACAGTTTTAAACACAGTATTCTTATGTAGTTATTTATATTTGCTTGATACTACTTTTGCAGGCAAGCTGTTGATGGCATTAGTATGTGAGTATTTTGAATGGTGTGAGCTGGAGCATACATTAAAAGTCTTCTTGCCTGAGCTAAATCAGGTTCTACCATATTTTCCTCAGAGTCTATCTAATGTACTTCCTTTTCAATGTGTCTTGATCTGGAGATTTTCACTAGCACTTTGTCAGACTTTCAAGTTGGGAAAATTGGTAGCAACATCATCAGTTCTTGTAACTGAGAATCAGTTTTGACTAAAATTGCAATTTTCAGTGCATTCTGGGTAGATCTACAAACAATTGGCAGGTGAAGTTTGAACCAACAGCAACATTGTTACCACTAACATGGGAAGGTTTGTCGGACAGCCTCGCAGCTACATGAGGTCTGAACTGGAAGAGTTACTTGGATTGAAAGACAAGACCAAGCTCGGGGATGCTGAGTCACAACCTCTCTTGCTTTCTGTGGTTGAGTCATACTTGAAGGCTGAGGTAAGCATGCAATGTGAAAGGTTTTTAAAGGGGCTCATATTGTCCAGTATTTCCAATGGCTTTGCAACAACATATGAAGGAAGAGATTGAAGTGCATTGGACTTCTGTAAACACCTCATTTATCCACTAGTTTTTTATTACACAAGATTAATAATATTCTTTATTATGTGAGACACTCACAAGTGAATGGCTGTCTTTTGTTCAGGAAAAGCCAACAGCAACAGCAAACAAGGTGAGGACAAACAGCCGGGGAAGAGCAGGTGATGCAGGAGATGGGGTTTTGATGTCAAAGCTGTCTGGTGAATTTTCCAAGGACAATGGAAAGGGGGGCACCAAGTCATCTCCAAATCTAGAGGACTTTCCAGCTCCTAAACGAACCAGCAGGCAAGTGTCCTATATTATCTCTATCAACTATGTTACTCTCTGCCAGCTCTTTTTTCATGCCAAGTTTGAACAGTTGTCTGTGGATCATGTGGTGAATGCCATTTCTTCCATTGTTGTGCTTTCTTTTGTGTGACTATTTTCAACCCACAATTTATTTCCATGTCAAATTGCCCGTGACTTCTGAACAACGTTGGTGGTTCACACCTAATGGTTCTCAATTGAAGTTTTCATGTGAACCACCAGTGTTCCTGCGTTTGGGGGGCTACCACGGTCTAGTGCCACTGCTCCTGGAAGATCCAGTGGTGGGTCAGGGATTGATGCACACAATGGCTTCAATTCACTGATGTCAGGTCAGTTCCTGTCTCTTTTTCCTCCATCTTTTTACATCTGTTCTGGATGAGATTTCAGTCTAATTTTTTGTTTTCATTTCCCCTCAAACAATGGGATCTGCAACAGAAATCAGTGGAGCCCAAACACGAGGCTCCAGGGACAACAGCAGGAGTAGCACAACACACACCAAAGGGAGAGAGTACTACAGGAGAGAGGAAGATGAAGTGAAGAGTGGGAGCAATGGCAGCAAGAAGAAGGAGAATGCATGGAGAGAGGAAGAATACAATGACCATTATGTGGATTCACCAACAGTCAGTCAATCATATTCAGACAAAGGAGGGCCAATGAGTGTTGTGCAGCCTGCCAATCGCTCTGGCAGGTAATTGGAATCATGGATGTTTAACCATACCACCAATCAGATTCATTTTTGGAGCCATGTCCTGTGTAGGTAGGCTAGGCTGTGGGGTCCTGATTTGATTAGATGAAGACATTTGATTCACATCATGACACATTTCCTGAATCAGCTTGGGTACCTCTCCAAAAGTAAAGGAGCCTTCTACAGATGATTGAACAGAGTAGGTAGTATCAGGTCTTGGAATTTGATGATTGTTTGAATTGGGTCCTTGGTTGGGTGCATGTTGCTCATGACAATGTTGTCTGGTGGGAAATTTGCTTGATATGACTTTCCATTCACAGTCAGTCCAGAAAAGGCCTATCTGTGGATGACATGAGCAATGCCGTGGGAAACCTTCATCTAGGTAAGTTAAGTTGCTGCTATCACTCTTCCAACCTCACTTTTCGTGGCCTGGAGGATGTGAAGCTGCTCTTCAGGAACTGGAGTTTTGTTGTATTGTACTTATCAGATATGCACCTTGTAGGGCCCAGTCATTAGCACTCGTTGTGATCATTGAAAGATTTTTCTGTATTCTCCCCCTTGGTGTGTTGCCTTCAATGTCTTATTGTGGAGCCCTCTCTGCAATCTCATAGATATGTCCCTATTGGTGATACATAGGCTTTGCCTCAGTGGGCTAATGGGGTTCTTGGCTGTAGTGGGAGGTAAGCTTACCCCTGTGCTTCCACCCATCATGGTCAGTATCTTGAGGAGAGCACAGCAACTTTGTAACCAATCCCATCTAAATCTTTAAGTTGCTAACTTCACTATCCTGTTTACTCACTTTTCTTATTCATAGGGATAAATCATTAATCCTTTAACATGGTGCTGGAGTTGGCAGAGGATGACAGTGCTTCTGACCCAAGTAGCCGCCATAGCAGCACATCAAGGGAAAACATTGGAAGTCGAAACAGGCAGCCAGCATCTGCCTCAACAGCAACAAGTGCCCCTTCTAACTATCGGTTGACTGCTTCTTCCCTATTCAAGTCACACTGGTTCCTAAGTTATTATCCTGGTGTTGGTTGATAGACAATTACTGATGTATATCTGATATGTAGTAAAGAAAAGAAAAAAGTGTAAAGAGAACAGAACTGGATTGAGTGTTGTGTTGCTGACGTGTGTAATCAACAGTATGCAGGCAACTTTGGGACTACAGTCATCACCATGGTTATTGTATTCTCTTTTGCTTGCAGAGCAATAGGTGTAGTCAGGAATTACTTAATGTTGTGTCAATCTGCTCTTTTGCAGTAAGAAGAACTCATCAGCGTATTTTTACAGTGACAGTGACAATGACAATTCATTTGAGTATGTGGCCTTCCAATTGTCGGTATCTGGGTTTATAAGCAGTTTCTTTGTTTCATTTCTAGCCTTTACACAATATCTGGTAGCAGTTCTGGATGAATTTAGGCATTCTAGATCCCTTCTTGTGCAAGCAACTAATTGAGAGATGGGGGGACAACAACAGGGGCATCGAAGAGGACTTAGAGGATGAAGTTGAGGAACACAATAGACGGAGCTCTCACTTCTCAGCAGTGAAGGTTGGTGCCCTGCTAGCAGATTTGTCTTTCACTTTGATGAGACATTTGGTACTATAGCCTGCTGTGTCAGCCTACTACTACTACTACTACTACCCACTGCTGTGTCTCTCCTGGACTTGCCCATTTGGCTGTTCACTCCAAACTCTAATGTAGAAAGATACGTATGTCTTGTTTCACACACATGGTTGGTTGACTGATTGTTTGGTTGACTGATTGTTTTTCCTTAATGGAAACCCTGCAGTGATCTGGATGGGCTCTCCCAAACTCAAAAACTCAAATCAGTGGGCAGCAGAGAGCAAGAGCAGCAGGCTTACATGCTCCTGCCAGGACATGATGGATTAGATCTGGAGAAAAAAAGGACTTTGGTGTGTGTTGATCAGAACCTTGATGAGATTATTGGAAGCTTCAAATTTGCAGAGCCCTGATTCTCTTTCTCAACGAATTTGTGGTAACCTGGATATGGCCTGCTCTATCAAAAAGCACACACAGTGAGCAGGCTCTGTGCTCCTGGCAGAATGTGAGACAAAAAACATTTATGGTAAGGTTTTTTCTGGGTGTAAGGGGACCAGAACTTGCAATGACCATCAGAACTTGCAAAATCTGCAGAATTTTTTTTTTTTTTTTGTATTCTTATGAACAGATTTTTGGCCTGATTACAAGAAAAGTAGTTGAACAATGGCTCACTGATTTTCAGTTATCCATCATTGTGCATCATCTAATGATACTCTCATAGGGTGAGACACAGTATATTCTTGTCAGGTCTTTTGTAAACGGCAAAGTTCAACCATGAATCATCATGTTTTAGTTTTCATGACCAACTCACAATCATTTCTCTAGCTCTAGGCAGCAGATTAATAAACTGAAGAAAGAGAAGAGAACAAATGATTTACCAAGCAATCTCTAGAGTTAACAGATTAAGAAACCAAAGAGAAAACAGATTATCAAACCAACATTCAATCAACCATTTTAAAGCGATCACAGATAACATAACACCCAGCAAGAGAGAGAGGGAGAGAGAGAGAGCAACCAGATTAGATGCTGTGTAAATCTTTCTGCAGTGGAGTATCTGCATGCAGGCATTAGGAAAATGTCATGCCAAGCATTGCAAATTCACATGAAGAGATATCAGTAGCAAAGGAAGCAATGGGCATGCATGCAGTGTTTTATTTTGGGCAAAAAAATGCCAAATTTCTCCAAAAAAAATGGGCTGGTCACCTGTAAGCTTAGATTTTAAAGGTGAAATCTGACACTTTTTGCCTAAAAACATTATGACACCCTAAAAGGTCACTTAAAAATTTACTCATTTGTGAAACCTTTTGTCGATCTAGAAATGGAATAGTGCCGGCAAATCACCAAATCGCCTCCAAATAAAACCCTAAGTCACTTGCTTAACTTTGTAGACCGTTGGATTTTCATCACATTTTCCCCTTGCATCTTGGCCGTTCACCAAACCCTCCTTCTCCCACATAGAACCGTTTGCCATTATTCCTCCTTCTCGTCCATTTATGTCACTAGCGGCCAATCTATGGATTCTAGAATGATGAGTATGGACTCTAGAGTTTAAACTTCAGAGTCTAGAAGCTTGGAGTTGGAAACATAAAGGCCTTGAGCTTGTAGGTCATTTGCAAATTACAACTTACACTTTGTTTTTATTTATTTGTTGTGATCTTTTGGTTGCATGGACCCTAGAAGTTGGTAGCTTGTTGCCTGATTTTTATATTTTCAAATTTTAGGGTTCACTCTTTCACTTTTCAAAGTTGAATGTGGTGTTGGAGTTTGATGATTTTGAATCGTATCATGTATGTGCATTGATTTCCTTTGGTCATAGAGCATTAAGCATGACAATTTATTTCAAGTATCAAGATCTATGTCCTAGACTCTGAAGTGATTAAATTTGTGGGCATGAAGTACACTAGATCATGGGCAGATCGAAATGCATTTGTAATTTGCACTAGAACTTGGATGTTGGAGCTTGAAATCAAATTAGAATTATGATTCCTAAGCTCTATCAACATCATTATTGTCGCAAGCATTTTGCAACATTTTTGTTCAGGTATGTATATTACAACAATCCATTACAGTTCCAACTTTCCAACCTTTCCATATGGTGTAAATTGCATTCACGATTATACACAATGCAAAGTGCATTAGTCCTAGTTTGCATTTTGTTGTGTGCGTGAACATTTTCGAATTGTGAAGCTTGAACATATTTCAAAGTTTTTGAGTTTGTTTTGCACTTTGGCTACCTACAAATCATTAATGTCATCAACTTGTCAGTCGTAGTTCTATGGGGTTTCTCTTTGTTTTCATTGATTTGTTATGCATATTTGTGCTTGTGTGGAGCTTGTATTTAGTTGTTGTCTTTTTCTTTCAACTCTACTTCAAGATGCCACCCCTTAAACCGCCCCCAAACTTCAAATTCAAATATTTCTATAGTTCCCACAACCCTAGCAATGGCATCCTTCTTGGTACATATGATGTGGCTTCTAGTAGTAAGAGTTAGCATCAATCTTTCTATGAACTTGCTACCTTGAAAGGTAAATAACTTGCTACTAAAGTTCCTATGATATGTTTAATTGTGCATTAGATTCCCTTATAGTTGCTCTTAACATTGATTCTCCAAAGTTGTAGGAAGGTTTGGATTAAATCTCAATATCACCACTAGAGGTTAACAAAACACAAGCTTATGAATCAAAAAGGAAATTTCAGGTTTCATGGGTAGCTAAGTTGCCTTAGGTTGAATTTCAAGTGGGGTCTAATGGTTGTGTGTGTAGAGCGAAGTGCAAAATTTGCTCAAAGGAACATAAAGATAATTTATTGGCTCTCAAATGGGATTCACTCTAGAAACATGTCAACAAAAGGAAGGCTAATAAACCTATGAAAAGGGTGAAAAAAATTGAGTGATATATTAGGAAAGATTGTAAGCATAGTAATAATGAAGCTACTTATGATTCCAAAGGCAAGGAATTTGTTTTGCAACAAGTGACTAATGGGTTGGTTGGTGTGAAACGCAAAATATTGGTTCAATTTGCTAGATTGTTCTACACATTAAAACATGGTAGGCTTATGCTTGAATATTAGTTCACAAGGATTTATTTGATTTTTTGAATCTTGAATAGAACCCCAAAATGCATTAGATAAACATAGTAGGTTGGGCTATGGTTCAACACATGCATGGCATTGTTTTGGAGGCCACAAAATCTAATGTTGGAATAGTTAATTACTTGTCACTTACTTGTGATGAAGTGAATACCATTGACAACTAGAACTGGTTGTCATGTATATGTGGTTCAAAATTAATTGAGAATACCATTTTTCCACCTTTCCCTCAAATGTGTGGTGGCAAAATTAGGTGCTAATAATCTACTCAAGTCCTAATGTAAGCCCTAATGCATGAATGAGGTCTCACAAAATATTTGATTGGTAAAAAGATCATGACCTTTGGTGCAAATGGGGTTTTTGTTTTCCAAAGCACCTAATAAGATGTTACAAAACAAATTGTTAATGGTTGGGCTCCACATTCCATGGGGGTGCATTGTATGGCTCATAAAACAACCTTATGGTTCAAACTCTATCACATTTGCAAATGGGGAACAAAATTGAAGGTTTGATTTAAACTTTGTACAATTATTTTTCCAAAAGGCTTAAAAGGCATTTGGAATTTACAAAACTAATTAAGCTTATGGAAACAAAGGGGGCCAAGATTTTGAAGAATGTGGAAATTCACTAGATATCTATGTTGTCCCTTGCCCAATGTGTTATGGTAGAATACAAAATATTGTTGATGAAAATGGCCCTTGATGATCCTACCAATGAAAAGACAAAGGCAAATTTTGATCTTTTTTATGATGTGTAATTTTTATTGGGGCTTGCTGCCATTCTCCTATTGTTGTAGTCATAACCTGATCAAATTCAGTTAATTGTGGGATGTTTTCATTTGTGATTTTGTGGTAATAACAAAAGTGTGCCAAGGGGAGATAAATGAATTGTACACGGACTTGAACACGAATTCAAATATGATGCATTTGAGGCTTATAAATTTTTATTGTGTGCTAAACACGATTCAATAATCACACATTAGATGACAAATTTGAACATTGGAATGGAACATTTGGCATTTGATGTTATCCAATAACACATTTGGGCTACTCATTTTAATACGCAAACTCGTGAAATTTCTTATATGACAAGAAAGTCTATGTTATAGCTAGACCACTCAAATGGAAGCAAAATGTTCAAGTTAAACCCTAAACCTTAACACATTTTGTGTTTTATTTGATGAATTTTGTTTTTTCCCACTTTCTTTTCAATTGAATTGAATTAACAAATTGGATGTGGGGTTGTAGTAGCTGTTGAATGCCTTGTTGAGGAATTGTAAGGCAAATTCCATACTCATAATGTCATGGATAGTTTGAATGTGGTGTACCCACCGTATTGGCTATAATTTGATGTGAAAAAATGCTTCAACAAACATTTGGATGTGATTAAGGTTGCCTTCTACCACCCCAAGAAATTGGGTAAAAGTGATGTATGGTCCATGAAATGTTGTCAACAACTTCCCTTGACATTCAACAATCTATGTTCAAGCTGGCCATGAAATCAAATGCATGTGCTGCCATGGTTAAGCCACTTGATATGAATGATCCACTAACACATCTTTGGTGGACTTTTTCAACATCTAGAGTGCTTACTTGATCTTTTCCAAAGTATTTCAAGTTGATTAAAATTGCCATGGTACAAGTCCTCACAAGTAGTGTGGAGGATGAATGGTGCTTTTTTTGGCATTTTGCAAATCCAAGTTGCTCAATTGACTTACTACAAACTTGGGATTAGTGGTTAGAATGTTCTCCTAGAAATTCTAGGCCTTGCATGGTTTTCCATATGTAGAAGCATATGAGCAGTGGCATGTAGAATGCCCTCAATATGGTGTGGAGCTTAGGTTTAAAGCTCTCAAATCTTAGCTTAGCTCAACAATTTTTTATGCAGAAGTACATTGATATTGTCCTTAGGTTTAACTAGCCTTGCAAGTTGTCTATTGATTTTTTTGTGTAAGTGAAGTATGTGGATCCCACATGGATATCATGTTTTATTTGTAACTTACCCTTTTTTTTTCAAGTTTATGTTCTATTCTTATGTTTTCATGGGATGATTCTAATGTTTTTATGTTGTTGTTTTTATGTTTTTATGTTTTAATTGTAACCTTGTTATATAGGCCACTTATGCTGCAATGGGCAATTTAAAAGTATCAATTGCCTCTTAAGTGACTATTTGTTTTTTTATTTCCAGTTTGTGTTATAACTTATGTGCATGTGGTGAGTGGGTCACTAGTTTGTCGTGGTGCATTTTGACCAATGTGGTTTTGTTCAAGATTCAAAGTTGTATGTTTTCTAAGTTCTCTATACATCGTCATTGTTTTTTATGTCCATTTGGCAGATTGTTGAAGTTAGAACCTATGGAAATTGGAATTGGACTTTGAAATCTGCATAGTTCACTTAAAAGTTGCTTAAATCTCTCTTTTTTAGAATTGACAAGAGCCAAAAATCCTACAACAATTTGACACCTGTATAACCAAGAATAGCCACTTTGGAAAAACAAATCATCACCTAATTACTCCATTTTCACTTAATCTTTCGCCAAAAACTTACTTCAAAAGAAACCTTATAGCCAGCTGGATCTCCAGATTATTCCAACCAGTGGCCAGTCTAGCACCACAAGGGCTGAATCAGTAGCCAAATGTCATATTTTTTCCCGAAAAAAAAAAAACACTGCATGGATGCCAGTAGCAAAAATTGTCAGGAAGAGACATCAGTCACAAAGCAAGCAACGAACATTTGTGATTATGTTCCTGCACCTAATCACAAAGTCTCCTTGCAAGCAAATCATATTAGTACGCAATAACTTAAGAAACTATAGTACAAAGTGACTTCATAAATGGCCAAAACCAGCTCTCTTCATGGGGTCTATAATCATACACTCTCTTGAATCAAGGATCGCACACATCCGCCATTGCAACAACAGATCTGATCTATGTCCTCTCATCGCTGCATTGATTTAAGAATTGTCTGGGTGCAGATCATGATGAAAGAGAGAAAGAGAGAGACACACATACACAGAAAGAGGCCGAGAGACAGAGACAGAGACAGAGACAGAGAGAGCTGGTACATGTAAGTATACACAAAGTTTCATATATCCGGTTTGTTGTTTTGCCGTAGACTATGCGCATGATCCATTAATCGGCTCGCCTGTTGTGGACTGTCACCAAAATGGCGGTTTCCTCCTGCAAGCTTTGCTTACTCTGATGATCAAGTGGTGTAAATCCAGAAAACGCACGAGAAACTACTGGACGTCATGACGAGTCCTCCTCCTGTAGCATCATTGTCTGCCGCCATGGGTTTGATTGAAGAAGGCAGTAGACCTCCCATCGTGGATGTCATCAGCACGTACTTGTATGGCCCCTCGAGCGCTCTGTATGAGTCACGTAAGAGTTTATGATTCACGTTTGCTTGCTTACCGTTCGTGTTGACAAGCTTGCAGGAAAACAAAAAAAAAGTAGAGCAACAAGTCCTTTAATTCAGAGATCTTGGAAGAAACAAAGGACTGACAACAAGTGGAGCTTCGACATACATTCATGCGCCTGACATGAAGATGTAACTACAGTACGGGATGCAGTTGAGAGAGAGATACACACAGACAGAGACACACAGAGAGAGCTTACGAGCCGTTGCTGCCGGTGACTTCTACCAATTGCCAACCAATGCTGTTCTTGGACACGACCACGGGAGCGGTGTTTGCACGGCCGGTGATGGAGAAGCCGTTAGGACCGAAGGCGATCCAGTACAATTGGCCTCCGAGCTTGTCAGGTTTTGGTAAACTGGAGAATTCTCCAACGACAGGACCGCCAGGTACCGTGTAAAGCGTCGCAGCAACAGCGTTGGACTTCCAAGACTGTCCAGTCCAAGTGTAGCGAACGACGCCCTGGGCGTAGAAACTCTCCATCGGCTGCACACTTGCAAGTATCGCGCTGATGGACTGAGGTAACGCCGGCGGAGTAGTATCTTGAGTGTAGAATGCAAAATCGGCTGTAAAAGGCACCTCCACGACTTCTCCTTCGACTGTGCAAAAAGAATCCTGAGGCTCAGGTACATTCCCTCCCTTTTCATTGAGCACTGCTATATACGAAATCAGCGCGGCTTTTCCTACGAAACCGTGTTGGATGGCCACATACATGAGAGACGTATTAGCCTGTGGAATCTGCGTCGTCACGGTTTCGATCACCTCACCTGTTGAAACAAAAAAGAAAAAGAAGTCTTCAGATCATTAGGCAGCGATTCTTCTCCTCTACAGTTGTGCATCCTTCTTCTTTTTCTTCGCGATGCCGCAAATCATCATCAGTTTGTTGCGGATCGTGATCTTACCCGTCACTGTACTATACTGATGACCAGATTCCGCCTTATCAGCACTATCGTTCACAAGCTCCCACCATCCTGATATCGTCTTCTTGACAGGATCTATTATCTCTCTGTAAGAACCTACAGTCGCAAGCGTTCGCGCATCCATTATCTTACTTTCTCCACCCTGGTATTCCCGCTTCCCCTGCAGGCACTTGTACATCTTTTGTCCGTTCTGCGTCATGCACGACATCGATAACCTGCAATCAAGTCCATAATCACGTCACATAAGCAAACATGTTTACGGCCAGAACCATATACTGGATCACCATTTCCTTGATTCTCAGATCTCTACGCGGGCCTCATTCTCTCATTCCTATGTGACCTTCTTGAAGCAACAACAAAAGCAAAGGAAACAATATCAATTTACGCCTGGAAATTACCGAATTCTCAGCACCACGCAGATTCTCACAACAATCACAACAAACAAACACACACAACTAAATTGTTGACGAGGGGAGGAAAGAAAGAAAGGCGAGCAGTCCGACGTGAAGGGCGAAAAAAACTTACGTATTCCCGACAGGAGGCTGCTGCAGAAAAGAAACGCCAGTACTCCCGAGGCAATTTACTACTCGCAGACATTGTAGAAGCAGCACAGCTAGAAGAAAGAGCGACCTCATTGTCGAAAGATTTCAGAGAAACAGAAGAAGAGGAGGAGGAGGATAGTAGAATGCTGTTGTCTTTTGCGTTGAACTCGGATTTTGCTAGCGATGTCCAACAGCCCAGAGCTCTAATGCTTGCCCGCTTGATGAGAAGAGGAGAGAGACGACGCACGGGCCTTATAGCAAGCGAGCGCAGGGCGCGCGGGACGGAAGCGAAGCACGCCGGCCAGTAGGGAAAGGTAGGGAACGGGCAGGAATAGTTTCTTCTTAAAACTTTCAGGGCAGGGGGTCCCTTCGACACAAATTAGATTATTTTCGGAAATGTTGAAATTTTCAATAAATTAAATTAAATTAAATTTCAAATAATAAAATTTTGTGAAGGAGGATATTGAATCCTCTAGACTATTCTATTTATTATAATGAAAAGCTTTATTCAACAAATATGTCGAATTTGCCAAGGTTATGCAATACATAATTAGGACATATTTTAAAAGTTGAAGAGTGAATGAATTTGTCCCATGCATTTGGCTTACAATTGGTCGAATTTTTTTGTCCTACTCTGAATTGTAAGTAGGGGATTATGTTTTTCTTTAATTTGCAAAATTTGTGATATTAGAAGTATGTAAATGCTCCACCTGTGAACAGGACCCTGACAATAGAGTTCAATTGTGAAAATAAAAAAAATTTAAATCAATTTTTACTAATTAGAAATTACTCAAAATTCAATATCTCCCCAACCTTAGGTCTAAAATTCACAAAATCACCTCCAAAGAATTCCTGCCCAACAAGGGCTTTCTAACAAGACCAAGAACTTGCCCCAATATTCATATATTTCCTAGTTTTTAATTTAAAAGGATGAATAAATCTAAATAACCCTAATGGGGGGGGTGCACCAAGAGAGACAAAGGCCCTCTTGATTTTTTTGGCATTGAAACAAAACAAAGAACGTTTTGGAATGAATGACTTAGCAATAGAACCAACCATACCATGGCTGATGAAAGTAGTTGAAAACTTGGGATGAATGTAGATGATTGGTACATAATAAAGTAAGAGACAGTGGGGGTAAATAGTGAAAACAGAAACTGAGCTAACCAGAGTGGTTAGCTATGTACTAACCACCCACATGTATCTACCAATGTTGTATTAAAATATAGGGAGCAACTTAGGTGTATAGTATTAGTGTGATTATTGGTACTAACCATACAAGTTTGGTATCACTTAAGGCAATATATGGGCAATATTAGTAGTATATCAATATCAGATTGGTATTGACTTGATGTAATATGGCTTAAGTGAACCAACACCCACAAATGCACCACTTATGGATGAGGCTGTTGTTGCCATTTTGGGATGAACCCAGATCAGTTAACCTAAACCAAACCAAACCTTACCTTAATGTGAGGTTCTTTTTCTTTTGCTCTGACCCACCCTTCCTTTAGATTTCAAAAACCTTCCTCCCTTTTTTTTTCCTCCTCTTCTTTCTTCTTCTCCTCTCCTTTGGCTCATTCTTTATTTTGTTTCTCTTCCACTACCAGTTCTTTTCTTCCCTTGTCATTCTTGTAGCTTTTTTTTTTCATCATTTTTTCATTATTTTTACTGCTATTGTTATTGTTATTATTAATTTTTTTCGATGTTGCTATAGATTTTTTTCTTGGTCATTTCTTTGCTTTTATTCATTTTTTATTTTTGTTTCATCTCTTCTATCGTTACAACTTTTTCATCATCTTTTTTTTTTCAAGTTAATTGAAAAAATATATAAAACTTTTGTCAAAAAATAGAGGTTTTGTCAATAGACAAAAGTTTAGTCATGAAAACATAGAGGTTTTGCTAAGAATTATAGGAACCATAAAAAAAATTTAAAAATTTCAAGTGATAGAGGTTTAATCAATAAAAAATAAAGGTCTTATTAAGAAATAAAAGTTTAGTTAAGAAAACATAAAGGTTTTGCAAAGAGATAAAAATTTAGTCAAGAAGAGTTTAAACTTTTTTCAAGGACAAAAATTTTAATTAAAAAAATATTAAGAAATAAAAGTTTAATCAAGAAGAGATAAAGGTTTTGCCAAAAAATAAATAAACATTTTATCAACATGCAACAATTTAACCATTAAAAAAAAAATTGTCAAAGGATAGAGGTTTAAATAAAAAGATATAAATTTTTTTTCAATATTTAAAATTTTAGCCATGAAAAAATTGAGGTTTAATCGAAAGGTACAAATTTATCCATGAAAATATAAAATTTTTGTCAAAAATATAGATTTAGTCAAGAAGAGTTAAAAGTTGTGTCAAGAAACGAAAATTTAACCCAAAAAAAAAAAGAGATTTGGCTGAAAGATAAAAACTAAATTTTAAAAAAATAAAAATTTTGCCAGGAGAAAGGTTTAGTCACGCAAAAATAGAAGGCACATAGGTAAGGGGTTGATAAATAAGGCCAAGATGTAAATCAATAATATAGCTAGATCAGGAAGGTAGCTAGGGAACTAGGGTAACTAGGTTGGAAGATAGTATGGTCAGGGTTGGGGAAAAACAACCCCAAGACAAAGCGTCAAAGCCTAACAACCAAAAAAGGCTAACTATGGTACAATGTAGATTAACGTAAGGTCAAGAACTGGATGAAAAATGTCAACCATCTGATGGACAGAACGGCCAATTGGTGTGCTGATGAGTGCTAATTCACTCTGGCCAAGAAAATAGACATAACCTTGACACCAAATGTATTTATAAAAAATTAAGAAAATCATAACTTTATTCTCATACATGGGAGTGCAACCTAGTGGTAAAAATTGATGACCGGCCATTAAAGAACATGGGATGAAAATCGTTCTGAAGAGAAAATTGAGTAAAATGTTGGTGATTCTCAATAAAAAGTTTGTTTTATTAATCAAACGTGGTTATCTCTCAAGTTTTTTTTTTTTTTCCTTTTTCTTTTGTCAATTAGTCATTTGATTCACTTATCAAGGAGGTTTTTTTAATAAAAAAAACTGAAACTTTGGACGTTTCGTCAAAATATAAGTTTTTATTTAACACCTCCCATTTGGCTAAAGTATATAGGCGAGAAGGTGAGAACGTTGCACAAATAAATCATATGAGATTGAATTAACATGTGAAAGTGCACATGTTAGCAATGGTAAGTGTGCGGGAAGAATATGTTTCAAGTGAAAGATTTCCTCTATTTTGGAGGGTCATAATTTCATTTTACACAAAGGTGCATCAACACTTGGTGTTAGGGACTCTAGTGTTGAGTCCGCTAACACGATGCTAGTCAATTAGGACTTATGCCTACTTACCATGAACATTTTATGTTAAGTTAACATTCACTTAACATTAAGCTATCACCCATTTAACATTGGGTGCCACCTAGGATGCCACCTAATTTTCATTTAACATTGACTTAACATTAAGTGTGAATGCACCACTAACATAATTGGATGATTAAAAAGCCTATTGGAAGGTCCAAAGAAGAGGTACAAAATATTTTAAAACTTCATCATCAATTGAGCATCGACCATGACATCATTGTCTTGGAAAAAGACAAAAAATTCCACTGGAACTCATGTTCATTGGGTGATGTGTGCCATGTCCCCCATGACTAGAAAATCTTAGTCATCAAAAAACAGATATTCAGGGACCACCATCTCTTTGTACAAATTTTCTCTTCGCACCACAAGCTGGAAAACCAACAGATTGTTGGAACTTGGGATCTAGCCTAATTAATAAACTTTTATGTCTTCTTTTCAGGCAAAGGGAACAGCTGCAACTTTTGCAGGTCTGGGTGAGTGAGTCTGCAGCACTCTTTTGGACTGACTAACTCTGGACTTCACACTAACTCGCCTATTTTGCTCATTATCATCCAATGTCTCACTCTTTCTTCCTTTTGGGTCCTTGCAAAAAAGTGAATGAATGAATGAAGGAAGGTCAGAGTCTGCCAACAACTAATGGTTTAATGAACTAAAATCGGTGTGATAAAGAACCCATCACTAGAAAGAAATGGGCATTATTAATGAGTTGCATTATGTATTGATCAGCAGTGGGAGCAATTTGTGTGTGCAATTGAAAATCATATTTTAAATTTTTTACTTCCACCCAAAACCCAAATTCCAGCAAACACATCTGGTAGAGGAAAATGAAGTTCTGTTGTGAAAGAAACAACAACATTCCTGGTACAGGTTTAGGACTCAGGGTTAGCACTTGTGTTGGGCGGGTATTTGATTTTTGAAATGTCGCTTGGGTCTGGGTAGTTGATTTTCAAAGTTTTGAAAGACCCTCCAGGGCCGGGTTTTAACTTTAGTTTTTTCTCTCTCTTAAGCACAAAGCTTCTGGGGATTTGAAATTTTCATATTCAAGGGTAGGAGCTAGGGATGGGGGGTGGGGGAGAGGGGCGGGGTCTCATGGCATTTTTTAAGGGTATAAGGTGTAGTTGTTGGCCAAATACCTGGTTTACTATAGATGCAGTTTTTTAATCAAATACTAGTAATATTTGAAAGGCCAGTCCTTCAAACCATTGTCGGTTCTTTAACTAAAAGGAAATATTAAGAAGAAAACTTTGAAATAAAAGTGTAGTGTGCTCAGAAAACAACTTGGAAAAACAATGTGAGATTGAATGGGTTCATATGCAAACATTAGAGTAATTCATAAATCTGAATGTTTCTACATTGCACATGTTCTTTGGAACTACTACCAAAACCTCACATAGGTGTTGAAAGAACATTGCACATTTTTTGTGGAACTAGTACCAAAACTTACACAAGTGCTCACTTGAGGAAAAGTGATAAGGTTGTTATGAATTTGTATGTTGGATTTTCTTTAAAATATGGTTCACCACAACAAAGGGCCCTAACATTGTCATAGACAATTGCAAAGTCCTTTAGCTCTAGGCACCCAATCCAAGGTTTGATGGCCAAGTCTTATTGACAAATATCATTTTATCAAGATGATTAGTTTGAAGATGATGATTGCAAAGTGTGGTGAGTAGCCCTATGAAGGCATCAACTATTTCCAAATAAACCTATGCATGATTTCATATGAATAAGTAATAATTAGTACATTAGTTTGTAAGCAATTAACAATGTAAGTTGCATATCCAATGTAATGGAAAGCACATAGCCTTCTTGTCTGAAAGTTATCCTAGCAATAGCAAGATAAAGAGAAAAAAAGGTGTATGAACCGCATAGAGTGGACAATAACTACATACTAAGGTATGATGGCAAGAACCACTTAGAGCTTGCAATAACTACACTTTGGTACATGGGAAATTATTTGTTAAACTACGTTCAAACTATCTTGATTATTTGCATGGCAAAAATTCACATGATTATTTGCATGGTGGGCTGATATGTATGATGAGAATCAATGTTGACTCATTCACACCAAAACTCCCACTTGCAGGAGCATTGACTACTACACTCATCCCAATCATATTGCAAAGATGCTCAAAATGATCAAAAGGGAAAGCTTTCGTCAAAATGTTGGCAAGCTAGTTTTCAATATTGATGTAGGCCACAATAATCTCACAATTGTCATATTTCTCCTTGATGTTGTGGTATATGATGTCAATGTGTTTGGTATGTCAATAAAATTCTTTTGCACTAATCAAATTGTAATTTTGTTGTCGTTCCACAACTTAGTCAAAGCTATTTGTCTGTATCCAAAATCACCCAAGAATTTATGCATCCAAATGATCTCATTGATTGTTGCATAAGCGACAATATATTCAACTTTTGTGGTGTTCCCCACATTGCAATCTTGCTTTTGTGAACCCCATGCCACGTGAGCATAAGTAGAAAACTAGATTGAGACTTTTGATCATTCAAATCCATGGCAAAATCTACATCACAATAAGAATGTAAAACATGTTTCAACACCATAATATGTTACATTTGTGAGCTTTCGCTAAACTTGGCCACATGTGCAACTACAAATAGAATGTCAAACCTTGTGCCCAATTGTTTAAAGTGTAAGCTCCCATCAATCCCTTTGTAAGGGAAAGATGATTAATCTTCTATGCTTCCATCTCCAATGTGCAAGATTAAATCAAATACATTATTAAGGTGGGCAAGTACAACCACTAAATTACAATTCTCATATCCATAATTCTTCAACTTAAAAAGAATGTATCAAATTTAGTTAATGGGAATCACACGCTCTTCTCTCACTCAAATGATATGTAATCCGACACACATTTTTGGATAGCCTATTGTGATTTGGAAAACATCATTCATGAAGGACAAAATGTGCTCAATGGAATTTTCTTTAATGTTGCATGTCATATTGTCATCCACAAAAATGATTAAGATTAGGCAAAGATCTAATACACTATAGTACACACATCCATCAATAGTGGTGGCAACAAGATTGTATTTAGTGAGAAACAAATTGAACTTCCTATTCCAAACTATAGAAGACTATTGAAGCCCATACATGGCCTTACATCTACAAGCTTTCCTTGTTTCTTTAATGTTTTTAAATCCCAATGGTTGTGTCATGTAAATTTCTTCCTTTATTTCACCGTAGAAAAAATATATACAAAAATCAAATTGGGTTATATTCATATCCTCTACAACTATTATGGAAAACCTTGTTCTTATTGAGTTAAATTTCACAACTAGTTTTAAATTGAAACATGTTTCTTTGAAGTTCACCCCTTCCTTTTGGGTGAACCCCTTAGCCACCAAACTACTCTTATAGTGATCCATGCTTCCATCAACTATAAGTTTCAATTTGTATACCCACTTATGCTTTATTATTTTCCTTCCTTTTAACAGTTCTTGATATTCCCAAGTTCCATTTTCCATCAACAAATTAAACTCCTCTTACATGGCTTGTATCCAAATTTGCTCCTTCTCTAGAAATGCCATTACTTCTTCAAATGACTCAAGTTTACTAAGAATATTAGTTAAAATTGCAACACAAGCATAGTTGGTTCGATGAACAAGGTAGATCGACTTTCCATACCTTATAGTTGGCCTTCTTTGTTTAATACCAAGTTTGTGAACTAGTAGTGTTCCTACTGCCACATTTGGAATTTCAACCAACTTCACTATGACTAATGGTGTCTCTGGTTCCAAATCTAATATTCCCACTATTTCATTTGACCTTCTTCTTGGATCACTTGGCATTGCCAAACTATCAAGTTCATCTTGAAATTGATTAGGTGCAATTGGTAGCACTACTCCCACTCCTTGTGCATGCCCTTCAAATCCAACATTTGATCTTATAATCTGACTAAGATCAGTTGTTTTGTCGATAATTTCTTTTATTATTTGACCATTTCCATTTCATGTTGGATTCATTATAAAGGTCTCATCAAACAACATATCTCAACTCCCCACAATTTTCTTGGAATCAACATCCCACAACATATGTTTTGTTTGTGTTAAAATAACCCATTAGTATCCCCCTTTTACTTTTTGGCACATTGGGACAAAAACCTCATTTTTCAATTATGTTTTCAACTATTTTTCAACTATTATTTATAGTTGAAAACATCACTTTCAACTGCAAAATGTTTTTTGCAACTCAAAAATGATGTTGTGAACTAATTTCCAAAATAGTCAACATTGTTGAATTAACCCTACAACACAATTGAAAACAATGTACATGTGTCAATTTGCGGGTTAATGTTGAAATGATAACATTTTAATTGAAAATGACATACATTTTAGTCAACACAACATTTCAACTATGAAATGCTAATTAGACCTAGTTCATTCCATGCTAGCAAGTCAATGGATGAACTTCATCCACCTACATGTCATGTCATTTGGGGGTGTGGAATTGGAATTATGACTATTTTTCAATTATATTACAACCAATGTAACATTGGCACATGTCATGTCATTGAAGAAAGGCATGAAATTTTTAATTTTTGATTATTATTCAATTATATTATAACCAATGGAACATTGACACGTGTCACATGGGCATTCGTGGTCCACCATCAAATTAAATTATTTGATGTGTGCCATGTGTATGGTCTCAAAATCTTGAAATTATTGATTTATTGAAAATGTTAGCATATGATATTGTGCCATGTGGACACTATTACACATTTGCATGGCACATGGCATCTTGTTGTTTGTAGGTCATCCAACATATGTGAAGTCGAACCAAAGTAAAGAGATCAACTATAAGGTAGTTGAAAGCAAGTTGAAAAGAAGTTTAAAATATGTTTAAAATAAATTAAATTTATATAAATTAGTTGAAATGTAGTTGAGATTACAAGTCTACACAAATTACATTCACAATTGTAAGACTACTAAAGTTAGACTATGGGGATAATATACCTAGTTAAAATTAACTAAAGAAAATCAAACCATAATAAAAACATAGTCTACCTATACATTATCAATTAAGAATGCAAAACCTATTATAATTTGAAAATTATGCAAGGAAACATTGTTCCCATGTAGGAAATGGTCCCATCTACATCTCGAAGATGTTAATGTTATTAATCAAACATTTATTGGAACAATGAAATGATTCTCCTATAAGGCGATTGTCTTATGTTTATGCACTAATGGCATGAACTCGTTGTTGGCATGCTTAATTGGATTATTGCCTTGTTGGAACACGTCTTTTGACTTGTTCATAGCTGCACCTTGCATTTTTGAATTTTAAAAAATGAAAGTTGTTAAAAATGAGAAAACTTAATAAGAATCTAAGTTATAATGCATCAAGAAAAAGATTGTGCATTAGTTGCACACATTAAAAATCAATAAAAAATCATCATTTACTATTCAAGAATAAAGAAGTTTGACAAAGAAAAAAACATTTTGAAATTTGAAAAAATTAGAACTAAATAACAAATAAAAATGGCACAGATCGTGGGCTTACCTTATACATAGTCGACAAACATAGTTGAAACTTAATTGAAATCTAGTTGAACCCAATCAAAATATAGGAGAAATTATATAGTTGAAACTTAGTTGAAAGTAGTTCATTAAAACAAACACAATCAAAACCTTACTTGCATTGATGGTTGAAAAGGTTCATAAGTTTAACTCCCATTGCCCAAGTGTTTATTTTGGAATTGGAAAAAAAGAAAAACCAATGAAAGTTGAAGAACAAAACTTTCATATTTACAAAACTTTTTTTTTAAAAATTTATTTAGAACCCTCCTTCTTTCAAAGCTCATAACTTTCTCAATTTTTTTTCATTTTAATGATTTAAATTGTTTTAGGAGCGCCGCCTTAAGTTCTACAAATAATCTTGGAACTATAACAACAATAGAGCAACATAAAAGGAAGTTTTTGGGTGTTCAAAAACTAGTTGTGGTTGGTTATTTTGAGTTTTTGACCCCCCTACTTTGGGGGACCATAACTTTCTCATTTTTAATTTGTTCTTGACAATTTTTAGTGCCTCAAATGTGCCAAGAGGAGGGGTTCAACATCTTCTTGGACACCAAAAACAAAAGAGCCCTCCCCTTGGATCTAAATTACCCTAAGCACTTAAGTGTAGTAAAACCAACTCAATTATCTTAATGAAAGTTCAAAGAAAAACCTAGTTGAAAAACAAAACTAGCAAGAGTTCAAAACAAAACCTAGCTAAAAAAAAATTAACTAAAGTAACATGGTGGAGAAATAAAAGAAGAAGTATCTTTGTAAAGGGAAAATAAACAAAAAAGAGGAAAATAGTTTTTACCATTATGAACTGAGCTATGGGACAGGAAAACAGTTCAAACAAACGAGTGTTTTGCACCATCCATCCTGTATGTTGTGCTCGTTGCTCGGGCCAAACGCCAATCACTAAAGACTCAAGAAGGAAGTGGGAAGGGTGCATTACTTTTGCAGTCTGTGGTTGTCATGGTGGCAAGGGCGTTTCAAGGTCTATAGTGAACTTTTGAGGTTTGTTTAGAATTGGGGATTGCCAAGCAAGTCTACATCAAGTAATAGCAACAAGTTTTGGAGTGTTTGCATGCTCTATCTTTGGAGTTTGGTTTACTTGATTGTCATATGTTTGGTTGCTTAAGGCTCAAGTGGATTAGGCTTTGATTTTGGCTGAATTGAGAGGCCATAAACCATGATTTCTAAAGGATAGACAAGTATTGACTCTTGATCATATGTGTTGCAATCCTTTGAAGGGTTTATGCTCGCATCTTGTCAAATTGGAGAATGAATTGTGATTTCATGGTACACATTTCCCTTAGCCTAGTGATGTGAGACTGAAAGCTGGGTGAAATTAGTGGATTCGACTTCATG
>Ga0116227_10000669_pt1 | contig 69225 bp, 53 predicted proteins | sample S1TSphgellanicum_FD_89693 | JGI IMG/M metagenome (GOLD analysis project Ga0116227, IMG submission 89693) | Host-associated microbial communities from peat moss isolated from Minnesota, USA - S1T2_Fb - Sphagnum magellanicum MG | ecosystem: Host-associated > Plants > Peat moss > Unclassified... | reverse complement strand
ACACTATACCATCATTCAAGTCACCATCAACAAGAATGTTGGTGTCTTTGAGAGTGAGTACAACTGCCGCACCCTCCATCACCTTGTCCAGTCCATGTCGTACTTTCAAGCCAGCCAAGTCCTTTCCTCCATATCAACTTTGATTGAACTCATCGTCACTTTCCTCTTCATCCTTATCTTGTTCTGCAAGAATTGCAAGAAAAAGTCAATATTCTGTAACATAGATGGTGTCAGCTGGTTATGGCATGCAACACATGGAACAAAATCAGACCACTCCCCCAACAACATCATGATAGGCAAAGTTATAACTGAGTTTAGGGTTTAGATGATACTTGTGTAGCATTTGAAGGCTGACATCCCTCCAAAAGAAGTTACCACTTGTGAAATGCAAGTCTCATTCCTGGCACTCTAAAGAAGAAATGTCTTTTTCCTGATTGGGTAAAACCAAGGCAAATAAAGACTATTGTGAAATGTCCCAGACTCTACCCTTTCCCCAGCTGCTGTCCCATGAACCTAGTATCTGGTGACTCCATTGCTTCATGAGAGTACTTACTGCTCATCATGAGAATGCCTTCCAGATGCCTGAGCTCAGTGCAGAGTCTCAAGAAAGATGGCCTGCTGTGGATATCACCATCCCAGCAGCAATTGATCAGGGACAACAAAGAGTTGGGCAGGGAAGCAGGCAGGGTTGGTCTCAAGCCTGCCTTGACCTTCTCTCTTCTGAAAGACAACAGTTTTTGTAAGACAGATTTCAAAGCATGCAATGGCATAGCTATATAAATCTGACTTGAATGGGTACTTTCTTGTGCTGAAATTCTACTCTGATTCAAACAACTCAGGTGCCATCCATCACATCACATTGTCCCTGCTATTGTCTGCAGAGAACAGGTAGCAATAATATTAATCACCTTTGATATTCCAAAATCTGCCACTTTGACCTCCACATACCTGCTTTTGCCATCTCTGGAGTTTGTGCAGGATTAATTAGAATATTTGCACAGTTCAGGTCCCTGTGTGTTATCCTTTTTTGGTGCAAATAGTGCATGGCCTCAGTGACTTGTAGCATGATGTCCAGTGCAACAGTCCAAGCTCAAAGATTTGCACCCTAGGATGGAATGAAGATGTAGACATCACATTAGCAATGGTATCATCTTGGCAGGTCTCTCTCATCCCCACATTGTGCAAGTATTTGGTGTTATTACTAAGAACCGTTTGTATCCATGCACAAGCTCTAAACTTCAAACCCTTCACCATGATCAAACAAGAATAGATCTTAGTAGTAACACCAAATCCTTGCACAATGTGGGGATGAGAGAGACCCGTCAAAATGCTCGCTTCTAAGCAGAAAACTTTCAGATGCCAATCTGAAAAAAGCTTTTTGCTCAAAGGTTTGACCCAGCCGCTGTACCTCATGAACCTTCCCAAAAGTCCCTCACTGTCTGACTGAAGGTTCTTCTGTCTTCTGAAGCTTCTTCTTCAAGAACCCGCACCGAATGTCATCGACATGCACATGCTGGTTGTTCTCAACTCGAACCAAGGCATTCACCACATCCCCTGAGAGCTGGAGGAAATTATCCGTCATAATGTGTGATAACGATGTTCAAGATCTGCTATCGGTTCAGAGTCTACACATCCCCAACCGACTCTCGGAAACAGTCATTATTCTTTCAGCAAGGAAGAAAGGAAGAAAGATTATTCACAGACTAGCCTTCCACCACTCACAATATTCTATGCACCCATTTTGACCTGATCCTCGCCTTTCTCCCACTCTGAATAAACAACAGATTCTAGCGAAAAGACAGAGACCCTAACTGTGAGCGAAGCTCTGCTGCAAATGGTACGTACCATACAACCCAGGTTGCAACAAACGAGCGCCAAACCCTAAACCTAGGTGGTGTTGCAGGTGGTGAACAGTTGGAGAGCCGCCTGCTCAGAAGCAACAACGGCATGAGAACCAAAATGCAAAAGATGAGTGTGACAAGCGCCGTTCTTCCTAGCTCCTCGTCTACAGTCCGCACTCGCAAGACGTGGATTGAAGTCACAGAATCACCATCGAAACTCCCGATCTGGTTGCGAGCTTTGCCTACTTCTGTAAAGAAGAAAGAACTTCCCTTTTTATGGGCGGCTTGGACTCCGTCCCAAGAAGATTCTGGAATTCAGAACCATCCCTAATGTGAGAATGTTCACGTTCTGACAGGCTGTCAGGTGGACAGTTACAACCCATAATCTTTCTACCCAGTGCCCTTTTAAAAAAAGGAATTCACTGTTTTTAGCCAAAAAGTGGCGATTATTCATTGGAAGATGTAGAAAAAGTGGCAATCAACCCTAGGAAGACTTAGTCAAAATCTGGCTATAAACCAGAAATAAAAGAACAAATCTTCAATAAATAAATAAATAAATAAATACTACTTTATCTTTGGCCACACAATGAAAAACCACATACATGAATGAATCTGGCCATTTTTGCTTTCACTTTTACTTTATTTTTTCCCCCTCACTTCTGGCAACTGAAAACCTCCAAATTCACAATTTTTTTCAATTTTTCAATTTTTAAAATTTCGCTTTATGGCGATATATCTGAGTTGTGGAAGAACCTCTTGGGTTGAGTTTTTTATCTGCTTTCACATTGGTAACCCATTTTGTAAGAAGGAGGTTTTAAGTAGGTATAATATAAGATAGGTGAAAAAATATAGGTAACTAATAAGTAGGTACATGGTTTTTTTATACATAGGTAAAGGTTGTTTTTTACTACCTACCTACTACCAACTTGCTTGTGGGTTATTAGCAGGTAGATAGTTTTAAAAAACAACGGAGTTAACCACCATGGTTAGATAGGGAACTAAAACCCAACAAAAAACTATTCCATTACAATTTATCATCCATCTTTAAATCTTGAATCACCCAAGCTACTTAATGCTTGACCCAACTTCTCTTTTTGTTAGGAGACCACATTTCTTATCAATATCCCCATCTTTGGACGGCATTATCCTTATAAGAGTTTGAAGATTCACATAGAAGCTTCATACATGTTTTAGGAGTGGAAGCAATTTGTTTTTGGAAGCAAAATTTGTATCTCTTCTTCAATGTTCAAGTATGTTGTTGCTTTGCATTTCAAGTGTGTGAAGTGTAGCGTTGCAATTCACTTAGAATGTTTTCTTGCAAGCATACTTGTGGCTTTGTTGTTGGGTCAAAGTAAATTGTAGGCATGGATACAACAACGTGTTTAAAATCATTGAACTTGTTTGTGTTGGGCATAAAGGTGGGCATATAAGTGTGACAAGTTAATCAATGCATGATGCAACAATTGCAATGGACCCCCACAACATAGTTGATTGAAGGAAGTGTTGTCAACAACAAAAAGAGATGCACATGGGTAAGTCTAGTATGTCATTCTTGAGGTGGGTTAAAAAAATTTAGATGCTTCATCACCTTAATTTGAACTATGTTTGGACATTTTTCAAGCTTAGAACATGAGGTGTTGAATGTGTTTATCCAATGACATAAGATTTTGCATCATATATCACTTATATGTAATATGTGAATTTTTTAAAAAAAATATTACAACTTAAATGGAAGTTGAAAACATCTATGAAAGTGTTTTTGACTTCAAGGTTGTTTTGTTTTAAGAAATGCTCAAATATACAAACATGATAAAAATTTGTTATTGGTGACAATAATTACAACTCTAGGTGCATGTTCCAATTGGCTTGACCAAGGCTATTCTATAAGGCTTGAACCCAATGGTTTAGTAGTGTGTTTAAAACCAAATGTTGAGTTATTGGTTGTTTGACATTTTGGCTCTAATGATGGAGATTTTTATGAAGTTACAAAGGGAGTACATGTGAAGGAGAATTGTTACACCACCTTTACAATGTGATGACCTTGACTTAGAGTAAAATTTTAAATTCTTTATCCAAAAATGGTTGCATAATGTTGTGGTGGTTTGATTCCATTTTTTATTATTTTATTTTAATCATGTCAAGGCTCCTCATAATATGATAGTTATATTATTGGGCCCTTGTTTCAAATGGTTTCAATGTTTAAGTAAATATGTTGGCCAAGAGAAAACACAATAGATTATTGATAAATATGATGGTAAAATTCTAATTCCACTTTTGTTAAAGGTTTTAAAGATTTTAACTATGGAAGAGATGACACAAGTTCTTGAAGTTGTTACAATTTTTGGTAATGGTTTTTTTGTTTGGTGCATTTAGTTTTAATGAGTTAGTAAAAACATGTTAATCTTCAAGTTATTGTTATTGTGACACCTTTGGACGTATTTATAAAAAAATAAATTTGGCCATTGAAATGGTGCAAAGAGGGAGAGGACACATTCCTTAGTATTGGGTTTCTTTTTAAATAGTTTTTAGCTAACCTAGGCTTTCAAATTTTAAAATTAAGAAAAATTCCAATCTTGCTAAGCCCTTGATTTACAAGAACTAGCCTTCAAACGGTAGATCAAATTATCAAATTACCTTCCATTCATAAAGAAAGTTATTATAAAAAATTTCACTCATGAATTAGAATTACTAGAGGAATGTGAAGTTTTGAAAAGGATGGAGATTCATCCCATGTTTTTAGAAGCATACTTTGGCAAGATCTTGGCTTGTAAATTTGGAGAACTCATGATACATTTAGTTTCACAACAATCTTAGTTTATTTTCCTATTGCGAATCGTTAATTTATTTTTGCCTTACATTATTTATATGCAACTCAAATTTCTCTTATTAGAAAAATACTCATATTCCCTTGATAAATCATCTCAAAAAGACCTTGGTATTCATACTAGTTAGGATTGCAATGAAAATGAAATTATTTTTACTAGATTGATAAGGGGGGAAAAAATACTATTATGTTGAGTTAGTAGCAAGCATCCCAAGAAAGATTTAGCAATGAATGGTGACATGTTTCTAGAATCATCAAAACAGTTAAATTTTACTTTAAAAAACGGCTATCAAACTCTACCAAAATCATGAACCCATGATAGAAAATTTGAAACAAAAGCACTGGTCTTTCTACCATTTCAGCTGCAGAAGTGCAATCCGAAGGAATGCAGTAGTTCCAACATCTGGATTGCTTTATCAACATTTGTTCAAATGCTGTGCCATATAGCATTTTCAGAGAAACAGACAGTTTGAAATTTTTCAGAGAATGCTCCTCTCCTATGTCGAACTTTGCATACAGAAAGCTATCGATATCTTGCATTCAACCCTCAAAATTGAGCAATAATTGCTTGTACTGAAGGGCAATTCTCCAAAGTTGGTTGGTAACTATGCACCAACAACAATTCTCTATCTCAATCTGCCAGGACTGCATGAAGCAAAGAACCCTAATCGCATCCTCATATCGAACTGACAAACTGATGCTCAGTTGATCTTCTGTGTCATTATTTAATCTCGTATCTTTGCTTCACAAAATCCTTGATTACAGCAGCGCTCTGATTGCTACTGCTATCAGTCCTTGGTATCAGCCCAAGCAATTAATTGTCTTCTTTTCTCCAAGACTGCATTTGACATGTACAGGTATATGGTTGGTGAAATGAGTAGGGGAGTCAAACATGCATAAGAAAGCCATAGTACCAGAAAAGACAAAAAGAAAAGGGATGATGGAGAAAGCTCACGAGTTAGCTACAATCTACCAGCAAAAACAAAAGTGAATTCATTCTTGCATTTAGAAACCTTTGTAACTTACATACTGTTGCAAATGAGCTGCTGCAAACAAGTGCTAAGCTGGTGTCTTTCGTTTTACTGGTCCCTTCATAGTGTCTTTTCGTCTGATTATCTCTCCCAGCTGCACCACAATGTCCTTCATTGTGGCTTCCTGATCGGTCACATAGTTCCAAGGAACCTCCACAATGTATCTCCCACTTGGGTTGTAGGTCATGATTTCCTTCAGAGCAGTTGTGACACTCTCACAAACTGCTGCCCCAAACTCCTTGCGGAGCTTCACCAGCCTCTCATCTGTGTCATCAATGATTTCCTGCAATCCATCACAAAGTTCAGAACAACTCTTGCACAAGGACTATTGAACAAGAAACATTTCAAGAAACATCTATTTCAAGAACTTCAGTGGGAGAAACTAACCTTCCATTTGTCCGTCCCAACTTGCACAGTCTTGAGTGGATGGAACTCATTTGTGCGCAAGGTGGAATCCCATTCACTTGACACTTTTGCCAAATGTGTTTGCCAACCCTCCTTGCTGTTTTTGAACTTCTTTTGAAAAGGACCAGCCCATGCTTCTACACGGAGCTCACCTGCTCTTTTGATTGAGACCTTCTTCACTTTGTCATCAGCTGTATATTTCTTCAAAAGCTGGCAAAAGACAACAAGCAATTCACACCATCAGATTTGAATCTAACAAAATGCATAAGAACATTCACAATACAACTTAGGTCCCATCCTGTTTATCTTACCACAACTGCTTCCTTCTTTGCGTCTTGCAGTTCATCATTCGTTGTCATATGCTTTGAGTTTAAAACATTGACCATGCCATTTTGCAATTCCAGATCCTCCTGAATGCTGGCTAGCTCTTCCTGCAGCTCCTTTATTTTCTTTTGTTGCTCTTCATCACTTTTGCCAACCTCCCCTTTTTCAACTTCTAGCTTCTCCACAACGCGTTGGCTTTGCAATTCAGATTCTTGCTTCTTTGCTAACATTGTCCTTTCAGCTTGCATTCTCATCTCCATCGCCTCTGTCTCTTGCTGTAAAACACCAAAACACAAACAAACTGATCACCTAATTCTCACTTAGCTTCTTACAGCATATCCCTAAACATAGGTGAAGTGCTCAAGTGAAGCATTTATGCTAGTGGAGGATGGTGCAATATTGGCTGAAAGGGGAAAACATCTTGAAACACCATAGACCACAAACAGTAAAGAGCATTGGTACCACACCTTATGCTTCTTGATCAGCTCCAACTGGTCCTGTTGTAGCTTTTCTTGTGCTTTGGCTTGCTCTGTGAGCTGTTGCATCTGCCTCAGTGCCTTCAGGTGCAGCAGAGTCACTCACAATTACCATTAGATTGCATTACTCATATTTAGTAACAACAGTAGCCAGCAGGCTATTGCCACCTATGACTACAACACGTCTATATCTGTGTCAAGCCAGTAAAGTCAATGCTTTGGTTTAGACAGTTGAATCACAGTTGATTTGAACCTTAAAAAAGTTGTTTACTCCTGCTTCACTTCCTACTGAACTGAATGGAGAATGTGACTTGCCAAACTCAAATGAAATTGAAGTTCATCACAATTTTACCTCCTGCTTTTCTGCTTCAAGCCTCTGCCTTTCAGCCTCACTTTCTTGCTTTTGTGCCTGCTCATTTCTCTCATAATCCTCACATTTAGCCTGCAGCAGTTTCATTTTTTCAGCTTGACGTCGGTTGTAATCCCACATAAGGCGTCTATGCTCTTGTCCTGAGAGAACTTGTTTTGCCCTCAGCTCTTCAAGTTCTGCAAATTTGAACAGCCAGCAAAAATTTAGAGATGATCTTCTAAAAAGGAAATTAATATTTCAGATCTGACCAGTAAAACCAGTAATCATCACCAATCATGAAAAACAGGAAACCCCACCCTGAAGGAAAGAGAAAACTAGACAACACAACAGAATTAATGAGCAGTTTTGAACAACAGTGTAGGTCATGCGCATGTTCAGGGACTTTAGGCAGTGGCCACCCACCATAACATCCCCACCAACTTCATTAGTTCCTGGCAATGGGTGCAGGGTAATGTAAAACATTAACCAAAGTACTGAGTTTCAGTCACAAGACCAGCGGTAACAGGAAAATACAAAGAAAACCATCTGGCTATGTAGCTCAAGAAAAAGAAAGCCAAAAGACCTGAAGGAAAAAGACTAGCAAAGAACCTGAAAAACTGACTATTGACTCCAAATTTCACAGAATCCACAATATTCAAATCCACAAGAGGCATGTGAAGCCAACATATGTGTCATAGCCTGTCAGTGGATTACAGTGGCAGCAATTGCAGAGAATTGCCCATAACAAAGGATTTGAATGTCCTAAGACAAACTAAGACTTCGCCCTTGACCTTTACCCCATTGGAATTTAAAAGCTTTAGACCAGAGAAGAGAACCAAGACTGAAAAAACAGAAGAATAAGCTAGAGGAAGAAGACTATCCACCCCCTTGCAGCAGTATGAGATTACTCCCAAAACTTATACATGGGTTTAGCAATAGAATGACTCTCAAAGCAGCAAAAGCTAAGCATCCCAAGACACAACAGAACCTTAGGAGTTATAGGAGTATCATGCAAGATATGGGAGACACAAAACATAACAACAAGCAAAATTGTTCAAAAAGATCAAGCACATTTCCAACTTTTACACAGAATAAGCAAGAGCTTATAAGGCTTACAAGAGCACTGTTCTAGCCATCAGAATTGTCATCAAAAGTACAGGACTTGGCTAAAAACCAGAATTCAATAACCTAACATCAAAGTGGGAGGCAAAAGAGAGAATGAGGGCTCACATCTCTTCACTTCTCTAGGGAGGAACAGAAAGCAAAGACAGGACAAACAACTACACAAAAAGGAAAAAAAAAGTAGAAAGAAAATTTAAACAAAAATATCAACTAAAAGTCAACTAAAAGCAAGACCACAGGTCAGGAACATCTAGAACCTTATTAGTAGGGCATCTTGGAAAGAAAACAAGGGACCACAGATAAAGGGGAAGCTGCAGGAGGGTCTTCAGCACTTAGAAGACAGAACTTGAAGAACCCAGCTGGTGAGTACTTCAATGCTGAACATCTGCTAAATTGAGTGGGAAAAGGTCTTCATAAGTAAAATTCTCCATACTTGCAATTTATGTTAACCTGAAAAAAATTGAGAGATGACCTGACAATGGATATAGAGATGTCAAGACCTGACAACACATTGATAACACAAGAAAAATTGGGGTTATGGCTTCAACAATAGTGACAGTCCATGAATGTTCAGTGCCCTTCAAAGGCAACATCTATGGTAGTGCCCAGCTACCATAACTTTCCCACTGACATCCTACTGGTAATGGGTGGAGGTCAGTTTCATACCTTAACCACTGTATAAGTTTCCATTGCATTTCCATTGCAAACAGGTAGTAACAGAAAGACTCGGCCAGTACGGTGGCTATCTCCACAACACAGAAAGCAAAGGGGCTTACCAAGGAAACAAAGATGAAAGTGGAACACAAAAGAAGGGAAACCCAAAAAATGACCAAACAAGGAAAGGAAGAATAGGAGTGAAACAACCACAGAACTTGAAGAGCATGGTCTTGGAACTATCGAGTCAATGCTTTCACCACATTTGTTAAAACATAAGACATGTCACTCACCTGCTTTATGGCGTTCGACAAGTGCTGCATTCTCTTGCTCTGCCTCCCGGCGCTTATTCTCAATATCTTCCAGTCTGTTTTTCACTCCAGCCAATTCAAATTTGGAGTCCAATACATCTGACCTGTGCTTGGCAACCTCACTCTTGAGTTGATGCACCTGCTGCTTCATGAGTCTCTTCTCCTCATGGATCATTATCTTCAAATTCTTGAAATCCCCTTTGATGCCAAGGAACTCAGGAATTTTCCAATGCAGTAACTGATCCTCATTCTTGTGGTCCTGTGCAATTTTATGCATTCTGAAACATGGATGAGTGTCTAAAGTTAATCCACTCAGGATTCCATGCAAGCCTCACATAGCAAAATTAACAAAAATGGTTCATTCGATTTTCTACTGTTCCAGGAGCATTACAATCAATGATTTGCATAGTGAGAAGGGAAGAGGGGGGCAAACATCCCATACATCCAAAACATCTATTACCTCTGTAGACTTCATTTTTGTACAGCACAAGGACACTCTTATCTACTTCTTCATGGGATTTTGAGAATACCCAACCGCTACACCAGAACAGTTGACAAGGTGAAGTACAAACCTCCTCTGTTGCATGCCACCCATAGAGCCGTGCGCCAAGGTTATTAAGCCGGAGGTCTCTTACGTAATCTTCTCGCCCACAGTGCGCAAGTTTGAAACTGTGCTCAAATGCCTCTGCATCCTCAAAAGTATGGAAGGTAATGACTCCACACCCCAGATGACCTCGCTGGTCATAGAAAATGTCCACAAACTGTGGACTGAAAACCTACACACAAGACCAACTGGAATAGAATCAGACACATGGCCTCCTCCATCACAACCATCACAGGAATTAAAAAAACCTTTCCAGACCTCTGGTCATTTGTTTGTTTGTGAAAGTGAGAGGAGCAAGTTTTGTTGCTTCTTCCCAACAAACCCCTCCCTCAAACGGACAGCAGCTCCTAGCATGCCATATCTCAAGGTCCTATATACTCCAGGCAGAGAAGACAAGGCTCATTGCACCAGATTAGGTTTCAGTGACATTTCTAGCACCATGTCTCATGCATGCACATGTCTGGTGCACATTTCTAACACCATTTCTCATGCATGCAGATGTCTAGTGCACATTTTTAGCACCATTTCTCATCCATGCACATGTCTAGTGAACAGTTGAACCACCACTTCTCATGCATGCAGATGTCTAGTGCACATTTCTATCACCATTTCTTATGAGTTGCAGATGATGTCTGCACTTCCCTGTAGCAATGCTTCATCATCAAAACTTCTTCTGTGAGAAGGAAGAATTGCTCTACAACATACCTTGAACTTATCTCTAATTTCTCCCTGGCCTGGACCTTGACGAAAGCCATCGGAAACACGGATATCAGTGTTCTTGATATTGAGCAAGATTCCCATGTGCGGAACAACGAGCTTAGGCTTCTCTACTCTGCAAGGAAGCGGCTGATCCAAGTAAATTGTCCGCTCAGCTTGCGGCCGTGCCCGTTCCTTATGGTCTTCCTTCAGATGCTTAGCCAAGGCCCGGTGCTTGCCTGCCGCGTCTATTCCCCGTTTCCCTTTCCCTGCTCCCTCCGCATGCTGCAAAATCTCCGAGAATTTGTACGACTGCTTCTTCTTGCTGGGCGAGAAGGGACATCGAAATGTCCCGTCCGAATTCAGTACCGGCAGCTTCCCTTCTTTCAATTTGCCTAGGGTCTTGGTTTCTATCTCTTCTACCTCCGTCTCAAAATCCTCACCGTCACTGTCTGAATCCATATCCCCTGTAGGCAAAATGCAAAGACAATTCTCCTAAGACTCCTCTCTGCACACGAAACGACCCTACAAATAGAAAGGGGGAAAAAACCTAACAAACAAACAGACAAACAAACCCCGACCTGCTGCAGAAAAAAATGTTCAAGAAAACACCACCTCCAACCAAGAAACACAAAAACAGAACTCAGAGCTTCTTCTTCAGCTCTTACAATTAGGTATCCCGAAAAAGCTTCCACCAAAGCTTCCGAGCTTCCGAAGGAGCTACTTCTTCTTCTCACTACGACGACAGAAGAAATTCCCGTGCCACCACACAAAGACGTGCGCGCGCGCACTCGCACAACACGAAATGCTCCTCAGACAAGAGAAGAGAAACAAACGCATCTTCTCGAGGAACGTTACCAGCGATGTTGTGCGGTTATGAGGATTTTGAATGACCCCGGCGGTCCCGGAGTTTTAGGAACATTGGAACAAGAGAACCGTCGGTTCCGAATTTTTGAACATGGGAACATGAGAACCTCCGGTTCCTTGGTTTGGAAAAATCGCAAAAAGAGAACCGCGGAATCCGGAATTTTGAAAAGCCTGAACAAGAGAACCGCCGGTCTACGGGTATTTCCCAGAAACGTCAAAGAATCGGCAGTTTTCCTGAAAGAACCGGCGGTTAGAAAGAGGAGTTTAGTCAACATCGGTCGGGACCACTGCGCTAAGTCACAATTGTTTTTATCTGTGGGGATATAAATGCCTTAGGGTGGGACCCACGAGTGTTATTTTGGCGAAATTTCGGATTTTGGCGACCAGTGCTTTTTTTTTTCCCCCTCTTCTTTGGGGCGAATTTTTACAACCTGGTGATGAAGAAAATATGAAGGTCGCCATATTTATTTAGAGGATAGCTTCCAACAAGTCGCCAATAATAGGAGGAATCCTAAAGTTTTCCACTTATCCCATCTGACCTCCAGTGAAATTTGGCTAAAGTCCTCTTGAGCCATGATTGCCAACCCACCTACTTCACAAATTTTGAAAAAATACAAACACCAACAACAATTTTTTGGGAAAATTTTGAAGAATTTCTAATTTTACAAAAAATAAAAATTGAAAATAAATTGCTAAGATTTTGGAAAGATTCACCAAATTTTCAAAACCACCAAATAGAAAGAAATTTTTAAAATTAAAAAAAAAAATCCCTAATGGGTGAGGACCCATTGAAAATAAATGACAATTAAGAAACCTTTTAAATATTTTGGCTGCCTGTTTGAACCTCATGTAAAAATCTGGCAATTTTTTTTTCAATTCAAAATCTACGGAATTAGGGTGAATAAGTTGACGAGTGAACACTTAACAAATCAAAGGAGGTCAAATCTTCACACATTGTTCCTTTGCTTATGAAGCTCAAAAATTATTTAGAAACTCCCCCCTTTGCTTTTAAGGTCAAAAAAATTGCTCAATTCAATAAAAGAATAGGAAAGACATGAGATGTTTGATGTAAGGAGGTTTAGTGTTTGATGAAATGTGAATTAGAAACAGATTAAGATTTTTGATATAATCTTTGATCATTGCATCTTTGTTTCTAGCATAAAAAGAAGGTTTGTAAAACCCTAGTTGTTGCACCCATCAATATTTTAAAATTTCAAGATGAACTCAAAATGAGGAAGATATGGGGCGGGAACTAGAGAGGGGTTTAGAATTATTTTTAAAAATTTTGGAAACCTAGTATCATGCAAGTTTCTATTGTTTTGACCTACCTGTGCATAATTCATGTGCCTTGTGAAGGGTTGATTATGGGATGCAACACTCTCCAATCTCTTCCAACTTGTCTTTTTCCAAAGCATCAAAGAGATGGTCCTGCACATCTCTAGACCACTGTGTGGTATTATCAGTCTTGAGGCTAAACCCTAAGTCCTTGCTAAGCTGGGCTTTAGTTTCTCAGTAACCTTTGCATAAGATACCACTGCTTGTGTGAAAGAGTTTTTCTATAGGAAATCCAGAAGCTTTGGTACAACATAAAAGGTGATGAACTGGCCACATCTGGAGTGAGTCCGCCATTAAAGTAGTGGCACCCTTCTGTGCCTGCTAAACCTTGCATTGCTCTGAGTGTGTTGTGAGTTCAGTCGCCTAATAGCATGTATTGCAAGGGCTGTTGATCAGGTTGTAATATGTACTGGTACAAGATGATGTCCATTGTTGGAGAGGACATATCTCCAGAGCTGTCAGCTGTAATTGGTGCATGAAAATCTTTTTGCTTGGATCTAATGACTTGAATTTCTGTTTTGTCTCAGGTGGCTGTCAGCAAAGGGTAAGTTGCCTATCGAATCTGACATGCATCCTCTGCATTCTAGTGTTTGGGACCAGCTCACCAATAGGAATTGCCTTACACAGACTATAAGGAAGCTCCTTTCTTATCCTGGGGGTCTATCATGTTAAATGCTTAATCCCCTTCCAGGTTTCACAAGAACTGAGAATTTCCACTAACAGTCTATTATGTCATATGTGATTCATCAAAGGTTGCTTGATTTCCCTTCAATTTGAAGAGAATCTGGACAATCCATTTGGACAGGATTCTAGCATCACTTCCCAATTGCTGTGCAAACATGATGAGTTCAATCAGATCTTGAGTACTTACTTTGCAAAATGTGTGGCTGACTGCAGATTAATCATGGGGCCTCTGTCTTATCAGGATGCAGGAAGGATCATAAACTGCTCCAAACACAATTGCAATTATGCTGTATGAGATGAACTCTAATATGTCTAATGATCTTTTGGCCATCCTCAGATGGCAGTGGCACTGGTGGATATAGAGTAGCATCAGCACTGCAAATCCATAAATCTAGATAAAGAACCTAAACAGCTTGAAGGATACAATGAGGAAATGTTAATGTCATTTGAGTAACAGTTCAATCCTCAATTTAGCATCTGCTCCTTTCTGTAAGCATGGGAATCTCACAAAATGCATAAATCTCCAGGGATTGCCTGTTCCTGTACACATTAGTCAAGTGAGCCGTATCCTTTCTACAACTTGGAATGGCCATTATTTGCTGATATTCAGATGTTGAAAATATCTGTGAGTTTGTGGACACCTTCTGTCAGGCAACTCTTCAACTTCTGGCTGTGGCCTTCACTGCAAGGGCTCTAGATATCTGCAGTGGTGCGGACTACATACTTCTTGTGGAGAAAGAAACAGGCAAGTGTGCAAAACCAGTATATGTTTCTTGCCAATAGTATTTTGGTGGAGTGAGAAATGCATTCTTGGTCATAGATGTAACCTGGCTATTTGAATTAGTCAGTTTCCTTTTGTTCCAAATTGTGACCGGCCATGTTCTCACCCTGTCTGCCACTCACATCTGCACCAGGTTGTCATGTCCTTTAGGAAGGGTCTTGATTGTCAAATGCCATTACCAGAGGGGATCTGAAGATATCTGTTGACCAACCTTGGGGTTCTGTTCTGTCCTTGCAGTTTTTCAGCGGCTTGTGAATGACAAATTCTGTGGAAAGAATCGCTGTATTCTTCTCACAGTGAGTTGTCACATATATCATCACCCATCCATGTTTTTGTGACTTTATCATCTTCAAACATTGGACCTCAGTCTTTCAGGCTGAAATCTTTGAGTCTGGTTGCAGGGCAAGGGCTACCCAGATGTAGCAACCAGAAGGTATGCTTACTAAGTCCATGATTGCACTACAACTTGAAGGACTAATGTGCCATCCAAACATGAAGTGGATGTTAAGTGTTCTGGGAGCTAGTGCTCAATGCTCAATATTATTCAGTTACCTTACATATTATCACAAATATCTGATTCAAAGTGTTAGCTTGTCTGGCAACCAGTTTCCTGCGTCGTCTCACTGATGAGCTGCATTTGCCAGTCTATGCTCTCATGGATGGGGACCCTTATGGCTTGGACATTCTATCTGTGTACCGTTTTGGCTCACTGGTACATACTTTCCAATTGCTCCATAAGATCATCAATAGGGTTACATATGAAGATCTCAGGTGTATGACACAGATAAGGAGATAACCTTCCTTCATTCCAATGTGCAAGACTCTGAAGCTGAATAGTTTAGGTGGTTGGTAGAAAGAAAGTGCTGTAATTGCACATACACATCCTGTATTGGAGAAAAATACCCATAGACAGAAAAATTGGAGAAGTTGGCACTGATAACATGATGATTACAGACAATGGCATACGATGCAGAGGTCTTGGCCGTCCCAGAAATCTTCTGGTTGGGTGTGCATCTCTCAGACTGCCTTGATTTCCGTATACCAGAAGAATGTCTCCTTCCATTGACAGAGAGAGGTAAATGCTCCAAGACTTCATAGTTTCCAGCATGAGAGATTCTGGTTTCTGTTTATTTAATTACTTTGATTAACCTTAGTCATGAGCACAATCCTGAGCCAAAATTGCTGTTGCAACAAAAATGTGTTCACTTTGTTCAAGGCTCCAGATGATGTTCGCAGTTCTTAAATTGCAATCAAGCACTTCCTAATTTACATGACCAAATGGATGTGGCTGCACAGATAAGAGGAAAGCTGATGCACTTTTGAGTCGGAGCTACCTGAAGCATTTGGCTCCTGGCTGGTGGTATGAACAATCTCTCACTTGTTTGTACACACATGCTCACAAATTATAACCATCTACAAGTGTGCATGCTCCCCTCATGTCATTGTTTAGAACACTGATTGCTTCTCTGTGACAGGTAGATACAGATTCCTTCAAGTTCCTTCAAATTCCTATAAACTTGTGTGGGACCTTGAATCTGATTGAGATGATGTTGCACTGATATCTTAGCATTTGGTCTGTAGGAATTACATTGTAGTTTGAGTATACAGACAACTGTTTGGTAGAGTGGAGTACCCACTGATAACTGAAAACCTGGCTGGGGTGTGTGTTTTCTGTGTTGTCTCAGGACAAAGCTTGCAGAGTTCCGCAGCCAAGCTGTGAAGCTAGAGATAGAAGCTGTATCTGCAGCTTCCTTCTCCCTTCTTGCAGATCATTACATCCAGTCCAAAATTCAAGGCAAAGGCTATGTGTAGTGGCATCTTTCTTGCTTTAGGAAAATGGTTTGTGTGCAAGTCTCTGACCATGGGTTTTTGCAAAATTTGCATGTAGGTAAACACAGTTGTGAGTAAAAAGTTCTTTCAAACTGCAACAAAACATATGATAATCACACAACCAAAGAGTTAGCATCAAAATCAAAAGTCCTTAGTCCATATCTGTGGGATGCAATGAGTGTCATGAATCTCTCTTTCACACACACACACTCATCCTTTTGTCTGTCTGTCTATGTGTGTCTCTCTCATTTCTAACACATCACATTACATAGTTGCCTGGCAAATAAGGATTAATGTAAGGACTTTTTTCCCAATTTTTGGGAAGTGCAGAAGCTGGGAAGCCAATAACATGAAAGGATTTTGCTTGCACATTCATGGAATTTAGAAAATGTCCATTTTTCCCTGCAATGATAAGAATAATTGCGTCACACACAATGGTTCTGGGTTTTTCTTCCTTTCTTCCCATGGCAAATGAAAAAATAGAAAGGTGCAACAAAGATGGGTGACCCCCAAAATGGTAGTGCATTATTCTTTTTGTCTCTGTAGCTGTACTCCCACTGTTCTAAGCAGGATATAGAAACTTTGTTTGAATTTTTTCAGCAGGATGGCTGTTGCAATGAGATGGATTTGCATAAAAACATTGTGCTCAATAATGGCTCTTATATTTGGTGTGAGGAAATGGGTTTCTTGTTGGTTTGCTATATTTTTCTCAGGGCTCATTAATTTCTAATACCATCTTTGTTGCTGTACATATATACTGAATTATGATTATGGAATTCCCCTATTTAACCTCACATTGCTCAGAGAGAAAACAAAATTGCATTTTTTGGTGCATTTTCTTTGAGAAAGTTGTGAAGTTACGTTTTGGTCATCTTTTAACATGGTGGAAGCAGTTGAATTCCTGAGTTATAGTGGTGGATCCAGAGGTGACAGACATCATTGAGCATGAGAAAGAATCAACAACACGGAAGGGTTCACATTTGCAACAGAAAACTTGCCTCCTGGCTTTGGTTGGTGGTAGTGCCCATGCTTGCAACTGCAATTTATGCCTTTTTTTATAAGTATGCAATCACTCAGATCTGTGAATGTTCTGGTAGAGAGTATTGGCATCAAATTTAAGTGGGATTTGACAATGGTTTTTTGCAAAGAATTGGTAGACATCTATTGCCCCAAAACGTTGACAATTCAGATCTATCAAAAAAAATTCTTGTCTATTCTTACGAGATTTGAGCCATTTTAACTGTTGGTGAAGCAATGATGTGAATACCTTGGTATTAAACAAGCAACAAAATCCTTGATATTATGGTGGATGTTTTCTCCGACAATCAACTGAGTGATTTGAAGCATTTGGTGAGATCCACTCATTTTCTTCCAACACATACATACCGATCATTAAACAGGTTGCTTGTTGTAACGCTTTCTTGAGTTTAAAAGGTTGGTTTGATCATGGTTGCCAACTTTCCCATGGATACCAACTACATAGAGTGCCTCTTTCCAGTTGAATGCTTTCACTTGTGACACTTACTTCACTGCAGATGTAAGTTTGGTTGAGAGAACAAAAACAGTTAAGTAACATTTTCTCTTTGGGGAAATGCTCAAGTTTGCTACCTCCTCTATTCTTAACTTTTGAGGTCAAAATGTGGCAAATTAATTCCAATCAGGTTTAAGCATTTTGGTAATTCATTTAAAGCTTTGAAGACAATGTACCTGCAAATACATGTGTTTTGGAGCTTGAAGAACTTGAAAGTTCAAAAAACCATTCAAATCCCCACTTAAGTCAGAGTTGCCCAGAATGCTTGACAGTTGGCTTCTCAAGAAAAAATCTCCCATCATCAACCCACCACAGTGCCTTTGCAGTTTCAACTCTCATGTCTAGCACAGTAACATCTTGGGTTTCATTGGACAGGCATCAAGCAAAGCAGCATTTGCAAAAATGTGGTGTAAAGGAACCATGCGAAATGAGCCCATCAAAGGATCTGAAATTTAGCCACTAAGCTCAGATCCAAGACTAGTACAAATGTGAAATCACAGGCCAGCAACCTCATAGATCTCATAGATGCCCAAGACTTATGATTCTTTCTGTGTTTGTTACTTCATATCAATTACCACAGTTGCAACTTTTTTTTTTGAAGGTTTGCAGTTTGCAGAAACCTACAAACACTCTACTTTGAGCAAGAAGCAAATTCATTCACACAGAGAGGTTCCACAAATGGCTCAGCCACTGAAAGTACTTTGATTATCCACAGGGGGTCAGCTTTTTGTTGCCAGCCCCCCTTGGATGTTCATCCTTCCAGTCATCCCATGCCCGAGCTTTATACTCAGACTCTTCATCATCACTATCATCCTTCTTGGCTTCCCCCACCCATGATGATTTGGCTTCATCTGCTAACTTCTGGTTTGCTTCATTCCAGGTACGCATCATCTCCATCTCTGCCAGCCCAGCCTCTTCAATGCTCATACTTGGTAAACTGCAAGGGCAGAAATTGAAATCATCAGCCAAATGAGTTTCCAAGCACAAATTAAACACTAAAGAGCAATACCTCCCATAGACATCCTAATTTCTCATATGTTAGTGATTGTGAAGAGTTTGCCAACAGAACACAAGAGATAAAAAGATGGGCCCCAGTGAGCATTGACAAGGCGCCGGAATGAATAAAACCCTGACAACAACCAAGAACACTATATTCAGAGACACAATCATTAATTAAGCAACAGAGAGCACACATATAAACAAGCATGCAAATTGGAGGATATTGTCCAATCAGACACAAACCTGTGGCTAGGTTGGAACACTTGAGCAACAAGCCGTTCCCGTTCTGTAGACAGGCTGCCACTGACTACACTGGCAGGACCGAAAAGAAAGGGGGCGCCATGTGAGTGCTTGTGGCCTTGGTCAATGGCAGCACGCCCCTCTATCACATCTTGTGCATATGTTGCACACGTGATTGGTTGAGCTGGCCCTAAAGTCCTGGCCTTTGATGCACCTTCCTTATGCCAGCTCTCTGCTCTAGATTGTCTCTCATCCAGAATCTCTCTTGTCAGCACCTCCTTGCCCTGAAGCATAGCAAAGACATTTCTTCTCAATAGGATTGTTCCTAAAACATTTGACATAAGATTATGAGCAAGGCCTTGGTGGGAATGTCAACTGTCCATACCAACATAATCCAGAGATATAAAATCCTGCTCATAAGGGAAAAAAAAAACTACCATAGACAAACTGAACTCCATTGTTGTTTGAAAGCTGAAGTGGCACAAATTACCTCTTCATTGATTGCTTGGATAGCAGCTAACATCTCATACTCACGCTTAAGCATCTCAACTAGATCCAAAGCCTGGCAAAATGCACAAATGGACATTAAATCTGGTTGTTCAATCCACAGTGCCTCAGACATGTGTAAAGATACCTCACTCATAAAACATGAAGAAACTTGCCATACTGCAGGCACCTTGAAGATGACTGTAGCACTCCAAGTGTCTTTGAAACATGCAGAAAAAGGTGAGTACTCTCTGTACAACTTACACTAACTCATTTTCTGGTTGTAGGCGCCCAAGTTTTGAGCCAATTATAAATCTCTCTGGCCACTAAACAGGACTGCCATGTTTGCAATCAATAGTCTTCACTTTTTCAGGCTCTGTGTGCACTAAGATACAGGCTTCATTATAGTGGAAGTCGGGTCACACTAACCTTGCAAAGAGCCAATGAAATGTGCATGAACCATGCCTGCACCATCCTCACCACGGTCCCTATTCAGAATCTTCCATATCAGGATTGAGAAGACCCCTGATACCAGATAGCATGCATTTCAAGTTCAAAGCTTCTGAAAACCATTACTTACACAAAGAGTCACATATTTAAGCATAACAACATATGCTCTCTTTAAGAGATGATTGTCACAAGTCAACTCTCACTATCCTCACCATATGTTCTTTTCTGTTCCACCAATAACCCTTTTACCCTCCCTCAAGACTCACAAATATATCTGAAATGCACCATTCACCTCTCTCTCTTCTTCATCGTCCTCATCCGGCAAATCCTCCTCACCGTGCTCAACAACTGTGGCTTTGGCTGCTGCCTGCATGGAGCGCCTACGCCTCTCCTTCCTCTCTTTAATGTCTTGCAGCTTCGATTCTGCTGCTCTTTGCCTCTTGAAGCGTGCCACCTTAAAACAATTCACAAACAGATAAGATCTCAATAACCTGGACCCAATGAACAAATGTGGTATTTGGATTACCCCGTTTCATCCCTCTTCTCACCACCACCCACATCCCATGGCATTTCCCATAGAATGGTTTCTGCATACTGCATGTTCTGTTGCATGTCTTTCCAGTTGCCACACTAAGGCTCTATGATCCCAATTAATACCAATGACCAGATCAACCACCGAGATGGTATTGCATAATCCACTTTCTTCAGCTTTCTACCAAGGCAATGATTCCATGCTGAAACTAGGTTTCAAAAAATTCAAGGTGGAGTGATTCTAGAGATGTTACCTTCTCAGCTCTCCGTGCTTCTGGTGTGGGTGGGTCCTCACGGGAGAGTGCTTGTGCTTCACCCTCTGAAAGAAGCTCTAAACGCTCACATGACCTGATAAATGCCTGACCCAATTGTAGACATCGAACTTCAGCTCATTGAAATGCATCTGAATTAAAGAAGGGCAGACTGAAAAATGGATCAATCTGAAATATTTGATGGCACAGGTCCACATGTCTTCTACATCACTTATGATTCTCTACCTGAAAGTGTTTTTCCATCGGGTACCATGATCTGACAGAAAGGCTAGCATCAACAAATCCAAGGGTCTGAAGCTAATCCAGAAGACAGCCATACCAGTAATTGCACCTTGGCAACTTTCACTAACTCAGCTCGATCTTCAACTGGCAACTTTTCTGTGAGATATCCCAAGTAATATGGTACCTGTCAAGAGAATATGTTTGAACTTTCAGCTCATCCTGACCTAGTCTGCTCCATAATTTCTTCTGATGCAGGTAGACCAAAATAGTAAAAGCAGCAGTGCAAGAGAAAGGAACTATCTGCTCAGATCTCCATCTGTCAATCAAGTATAAATAAGCCTTCTTGACAAAACATCTGAAGGGTAAAGAAGGAAGATAGTTGACCAATGACTAGATGAATACAGTATGCAGATAGAATAAGGTGTGCCAACACATACAAGCAAGTATTTCAGGTCTGCAGTGCTGATATCTTCCTTGTCCTCATTGGCAGAGAAGAGAGCTAACGTTTCAATCTTATCTTGGGCTTCCTGAAGCATTCGGCAGGCTTTCCTTATCTCTGTCTGGCCCCAAGACAGACAGACCAACCTCAATTAAATGTTCAAAATGCCGTACACTCAACTGAGAGTCAACACAACCAGAAACCCTGAAAACGAGAACCACCAAGTTGTTCAAGGCACCTGGTGCATTTGTATTGATTAGGCACTCCAACAGGGACCCTAATTGATTCTCAAGACAGTTTGATCAGAAGTCAGATGTTTGCAAGGCCAGGAAACATGGGAGGAGAGCCTTACAGGTTCAACTTGGGATGAAGAAGACAGCAAGTATATTTGCTGAGCTTGCTCAAACAGATGTGGAAGCGGCTGCGCCTCCAGAAGTTCTTCTGCCATGTCTGCCTCTCAAACCCTAAAATCTGACTCTTGTCTATACACAAACTGGATATACACACAGAGTGAGAGAACTAAACAAAAGACAAAAATGTTGCAAAATTGTGGGTTACAAGTAACATGAGATCACTGTAATGAGAGGCGCTTTGTCATTTGGATAGAAAACTGAAACCATAACATCAGATTCCAGAAGTTCTTCTTCCACGGCTGCCTCTCAAACACTAAAATCTGACTGTTATATATCCACAAACTGGATATACATGCACATTGAGAGAACAAAATAAAAGACAAACATGTTACAAATTGTGAGTTACGAGTAACATGAGATCAAAGTAATCAAACTGAAACCCTAACATCAGATTCCAGAACCCACAATCAAACTGAAACCCTAACATTAGATTCCAGAACAACTTAGCGCCATCTTCACAGAACGAAATTCATCAATCACTAATACCGTTCTTCACCTTTAGATGACGAGGGACTTCGTCCCAAATTTGCATCAAAAGTGGAGCAATACGTTCTTGTTCTCCACCCCTGGTGTACATGTGGTGACAACGGATGCAAAAACCACCAAAAGACGCGATTCCAGTAGGAGAAAGAAAAGAAGACCAGCAAGAAATCGAGAGTGAAGGTACCTTTTGCGATGCAAGAAAAGACAAGATTATTCGTCGCGACGCAGCAGAATCAAACGCAAAGCAGCAAACGCGATAACAGCAAATGCGCACACACAAGAAGCATTCTCGCACTACTCCGGCAGCAAACAAAAGAGGAAGCCGTCTGAAACAGGCTCTATTTTATCCTTCTTCATACAGGGGGATTATTGTCGGTTCTGCATTCAGAAAACGTGTGAACAGCACACTTTGCCTTAGGTGGACAATTTCGGAGTGTCGTTCCTTAGAGGCGCTGGCGTGGCACACCCGAGATCTTGAAACTCGACAAGCTTGGGGTCCCAATGGAGATCTCAGTCCGTTTGAGACCTCAAATCTTGTTTCTTGGTAGAAACCTAATACTTCCTTCTCTTGTAAGTTCAGATAAGGTGTGAACAGCACCCTTTGCCTTAGGTGGACAATTTCTGCATGTCGTTCCGGAGAGGAACCCTACGTGGCACACTCGAGATCTTGAAACACGGCACACTTGGAATCCCAATGGAGATCTTAGTCCGTTCGAGACCTCAAGTCTGGTTTCTTTCCAAAACTTTGAAACTTGGTTTTCTTTTCGGTTCAGATGACGTGTGAACAGCACCCTTTGTTTGTCTTAGGTGGACAATTTCCACGTGCGGTTCCTTAGAGGATACCTACATGACACATTTGAATTCTTGAAACTTGACATGCTTGGGGTCCCAATGGAGATCTCAGTCCGTTCGAGACCTCAAATCTGGTTTCTTGGTAAAACCCTTAAACCCTACCTTGCTTCTGTGGTGGGTTCAGATGACGTGTGAACAGCACCCTTTGCTCGCCTTGGGAGGACAATTTCCACGTCCCGTTCCTTAGAGTACGCTTACGTGACACATTCCAGATCTTGAAACTCGACAGGGCTGGGGTCCCAATGGAGATCTCAGTCCGGTTGAGATCTCGAATCGTGTTTCTTAGTAAAACCCTGAAACCCTACGAAACCCTAAAACTGGCTTCTTTGGAGAAGACGGAAGAGCTTCGTCTGGAGGTTCGTCTGCTGTTGCAGAAGAATTCCTGCGAGTTTTGATTCGGTAGTGGAGAAGAAGAAGCGAAATCGGTTTTAGTCGCAGAAGAAGAATTTTTCACAGTTTGATTTTGGTAGTGGAGAAGAGGGAGAATTTTGACAGGAAGTTAGTTGGGCAAGTAGCGATGGAGTCGGAAGGACGGAAGCCGAAGAAGAAACCAGCACCGGGACGAGGAGGCGTACTCACGGGCTTGAGCGACGAGGAAGCGCGAGTGAGAGCCATATCGGAGATCGTGGGTGCGATGATCGAAGGATGCCGCAAAGGGGAGGATGTAGACCTGAATGTCCTCAAGGCGGATGCCTGTCGCCGGTACGGGCTGTCCCGAGCTCCCAAGCTGGTGGAGATGATTGCAGCTCTACCAGAATCCGAGAGGGATTTGGTACTGCCGAGGTTGCGAGCTAAGCCTGTGAGAACGGCTTCCGGAATTGCAGTGGTTGCCGTGATGTCGAAACCGCATCGTTGTCCTCATATTGCCACTACAGGAAATATATGTGTGTATTGTCCAGGCGGCCCCGATTCTGATTTCGAGTATAGTACACAATCTTACACTGGCTATGAGCCCACCAGCATGCGTGCAATTCGAGCGAGGTAAGTCCTTTGACATTGATGAATTTCTCCACGAGGTTACAAATTCTTTATCCAGGAGCGTACAAAATCCAGAATTCGGTTTCTAGGGTTTCTAGGTGTTTGGGAGCTGGAACAGGTGTTTGAGGCAGAATGAAAGTTGGCATATACAGTATAGTGAGGATGGTTGTCAGCATCACCGTGATTAGAAATACACATGTTTCACATGTTTCTGGCTGTGGTCTGGATCTTGCATTCTAGGGTTAAGGCGAGTCTAAGAGAAAAAACATCATTCATTAGCAAGACTCATGTTTCACATGTTTCTGTTTGCAGTCTGGATCTTAGATTCTGGGGTTTACACGATTCTAAGAGAAAAAAACCATTAATTAGCAACACAGATGTTTCATGTATTTCTGTTTGTCATCTGGATCTAACATTCTAGGATTTACACAACCTGAAGATAAAAATTTCATTCATTTTGTTGCCCCAGGTACAATCCGTATGTGCAGGCACGAGGCCGCATTGATCAGCTCAAAAGGCTTGGTCACAGTGTTGACAAGGTTTTATTTCTTTTCTCAAGAAACACTCACTCCCTCACTCCATGATTTGAACTTGAAGCACACACAAATTGGTTGGGCATTTCTTTCTTCAGAATAGCCTGTATTGCAAACTGGAACACTATATTTCAACCAGGTGGAAGTCTTTTGGACAACTAGGTGAGGACTGTCAGAACAGTAATCAGCATTTTCTGGGTCTGATGGCAACTGTGATTTAAGTCCAAACAAGCCAGGGATTACTAGATCTATCTACATGCATTTTCTGGCAATACTTTTGTCTGGCAGGTTGGTCTAGAAGATTTGTTCTATCCAAACTATGGGTATAGAGAATTTTGCATCATTCAGAACAAGTACCTACTTTGTATTGCTGGATGATTAGAGGATGTTGTAGTAAACTTTTGTATTTTGTTCAGCATTGTTGCCACTGCTGGCAGCATGGCTGTACGATGAAGGATGTGTTTGTATGTTGTTGATTTTGTGAAGTGTGATGTGTCTGCTAGTGATGTTTCATCTCAGAGAGTTTTCTTCAACAGTGTCGCTTTGGGACAGGTGGAATTCATCCTAATGGGTGGAACGTTTATGTCACTGCCAACGGATTACCGTGACTATTTCATTCGTAATCTTCATGATGCACTGTCTGGACACAGTTCTCATGACATACAGGAAGCAGTCCAGTATTCAGAACATGGTGCTGTCAAATGCATTGGCCTCACGATTGAGACGTAAATTTCATACCTCTTCCCTCATTGCTGATGTAAATGCACCAATGAATCCAATGCTAGTTTGGTTTGAAAATCGTTTCCAACAAACTGAGAGTTGGTGGAATTAAGTGTATCCTCTCACATTTCTGCTCCTGGACTTGCAGGCGACCTGATTACTGCCTAGCGCCACATCTCCGACAGATGCTGACTTATGGTTGCACACGCCTAGAGATAGGTGTTCAAAGCACTTATGAGGATGTTGCTCGAGACACTAACCGTGGCCATACAGTCGCAGCTGTGGCTGACTGTTTCTGCCTTGCAAAAGATGCGGGATTCAAGGTATCATATTTGGTAGACCCAGATGTACTGGCCTTTTTTTTAATTAGATGTAAAAATCACAGCAAGATTTCAGGTTTCTCTTGTTTGGCTCAAATTTGAACCATTCTGACAATACCTTAAGGATGACATGTGCATTCTCTCATTTGAAAAGTTGATTTATCTGACCAAATCCAAGAGGTTTGCAGGTAGTTGCCCACTTGATGCCAAATCTTCCCAATGTGGACATGGAACGGGACATGGAATGTTTCCGTGAGTTTTTTGAAAGTCCTGTGTTCCGGGCAGATGGCCTGAAACTGTATCCCACTCTTGTTATCAGGGGCACTGGTCTTTATGAGCTTTGGAAAACAGGCAGGTAATAGAATTCCTCTCTCATATTTCCCTCTTCTCACATTGGACTATGATGGCTACTAGTTCGGTCTTGGGTTTTGCAGAAAATTCTAGTCGGCTGGTTTGAAGTTACACAAGCATAGAGTAAAACAGGACAATTTCTAGACAAGACTTGGCAATAGGGGCCCTTTAAAATCCTGTGACATCATGAAGGGACTGACAGAGCCTGGAAAGATGATTAGGCATGCTTCCATGACAATCTCAAGATTTCATTGGAAAATGCATTCTGACATGTGACTTGTATTTTCTAGGTACCGAAATTATCCACCTGAGCAGCTAGTGGATTTGATAGCACGAGCTCTTGCACTGGTGCCACCCTGGACACGAGTCTACCGTATTCAGAGAGACATTCCTATGCCACTTGTCACATCAGGAGTGGAGAAAGGAAATTTGCGGGAACTTGCATTGCAACGAATGGATGACTTGGGTCTTAAGTGCCGGGATGTTAGGACACGAGAGGCTGGAATTCAGGTCTGGCATTTATTTTGTTATTGATTATACCACTTTTTACAAACAAGCCCTTAAAGACACTCTTGTTATTTTCTTTCTGCATCAGGATCACAAGCAATTAGTCCCTGAGGGTATGCTTAAAATAACTAACTGGTGATGAGTTTTGGGTACTGAAATGATCTCTGTGGGCCGGATGACAGGATATTCACCACAAAATAAGGCCTGAAGAAGTGGAACTGGTGAGGCGTGATTATGTGGCCAATGGAGGCTGGGAGACTTTTCTATCATATGAAGATACCTACCAGGTTGGTCCACTGTCCTTTGAATCTCAGTTTTCAGATGGGTCTTAACAGATTGAATTTTATTTTCAGATGCAGGTTGTTCAGTGTAGGGTAAGGCCCTACTAGGATGAGGGCATTACCAGAGTAAGGGCCTTATCCATTGTAAAGAAACAGGCCAATAGACAAGATTAAACAAGACAGATTGAATTTTATTTTCAGCATGCAGGTTATTCAGTGTAGGGTAAGGCCCTAGGATGAGGGCATTACCTACTAAGGGCCTGCAAAAGGCAATAGCATTCTGGTAATTGCCTCATCCAAGGGCCTTACCTGTTGTAAAGAAAGAGGGCAACAGATGGAGAATTAATGGCTGGGATAAACCTGTGAACCCACTTTGTAAATAATGGGGACTTTACAAAGCATAAGAACTCTCCTTGGAATGAAATATACCCACCCTATTGTGGAGGTAAATTACACTTGATAGACATACCTCCATTTTATGCTAATTTTTTTCTCCAAGTGTTTTATGGGAGTCATGTTTTGTCTAGAGTTCAATCTGTGGAAATTGGCTAAGTAATGAAGGAATATTCAGGCTTAATTATCAGCAGTAAGCAGCTTTATAGTCACTCATTGGTAAGTCTGGAGCTTCAAAACTGTAGATTATCTGAGTGAAAGTATTTAGGGTTTTTTTAATCCAGTTAATTGTTTTCTGTTTGCCCTCAGGACATCCTAGTTGGGCTGTTACGTCTGCGGAAGAATGGACGCAATACTACATGCCCTGAACTCATGGGAAAATGCTCCATTGTGCGGGAACTACATGTGTATGGCACTGCTGTCCCTGTTCATGGGCGTGAATCTGACAAACTGCAGCATCAGGTACAGAGTTTTTGGTTTATGATACAAGTTTGTATGATTCTTACTTCTAGGATTTGCATCAGTATAAGATGTCAGTTTTAACTTGATCATCTCATGTGGGTCTGCAGGGCTATGGAACTCTATTGATGATGGAAGCTGAGAGGATTGCACTGAGAGAGCATCGGTCAACCAAACTGGCTGTCATTTCAGGAGTGGGTACCCGCCATTACTACCGCAAACTTGGTTATGAGTTAGAGGGACCATACATGATGAAAGAACTTAGGCCTGAACTCGATTGACTATATACACCAACTCCAAATCTCTAAATTAGTTTTGCGGTCAATGGAATACAGTTTGCCTAACCAATTGCATGTCATTCTGCATTGTCACACATGAGCCAGTTTGATTTTCTCTGCTCATACTTGACATCAAATTCTCCAGTTGTACTGTCTACTGCATTTCAAGTCTTCAATTGTACTATATAGTTACAGAGACTCCAAATGCAGAAAAAGCACTTTCATGCACAAAGAATTTTGGAATTCCAACTTTTAACCCTCTTTATGGTATGGAAAGGCATCCATTGATCAGGCTTCATATCCTTCCCATCTTACACAACATGTAAGATCCCTCCCACTCTGTATTAGGCTTATGACCCTACTGCTCTTCACCATGTGATATTTGTATGCAAGGTTAATGATATCCTTTTTGTGCCTTAAAATGCGTGCCAACAGTTGGAGGACATTCCCAAACAAAATGTGAGAGGCTGGATTCCAGTACCAGCTGGTCCTTGGTCCCTTATTTCAGGAATGCCACCACCTTATGCCTCTCATTACGAGCAACTATTAGATCTTCACTTTACAAAATGTAGGATGAAATCCAAGTAAATCAACTCCTTGGGCACTACAATAACAATGACTGCAAAGGAATGGAATCCCTCTTTCAACAAAACAAGGTCCCCCCCCTCAAACAGTAGCATCAAGAGCTTGCAGGGCAATAAACAAGGGGCTCAACACTCTGTTCAGAGTAGGATACCTTGATACCCCCAAGCCAATAAAATTTAGAAAGAATTTGAATCAGAATAAGAGAGAGTTAGGCATGTGGAATTAAGGGAGAATTGCAATCAATTTCACACATTCAATTTCAACAATTAAATAGGACATAACAGCATCCAATAACATATGCAATGGGCCAAGCCAAGCACGTTAAAGCCAGTAAGGAACAAACTAGTCATTCCTTGATCATAATCAATGCAGCCAATCTTACTCACATGGTGGAACTACAAAGACCAACATACAACAAATATTGATCTATGATGAGACCAACATTTATGCCAGCATCATCAGCAGCCTGCAGCTCAATACCAACATTACAGGGAAGACTCAAGCTCCAGCTCTGAATGTGTATAAATAACCTACTCTATGTCACACCTTGCGGTAGTTCTGCCTTGAAATTGGGTTCAAAACCACTGGGCCTGCTGCCTCCCGGGGCCAGCCTTCATCAAACTTCTTCTGAGTCTCCTTGACCCACTCCTCATTGTGTATTGAAGGTGGCACAGTACCTGAACAAACAAGAACTCAAGCCCAATTTTGTCAGTACTTCCACATCTGCAAGCCCTGCTATTGGAGAAAGAGCCAAGTAAAGGTTTGTTCTGGTACTTCTGAAGTGCCAGAAAGGGGTTGAGCATGCCTGGCAACCAATAGCTTCCAAGATATCACCAGAGCTCTGTCTCTTCACTGACTCTCATGAGGCAATACTGGAACCACTCCATGCCTCCATCAGGGAATTGATAATACACAGGGATGAGAACCAGGAAATAAGGGCAACACTTAGTTTGCCAAATAAGCATAACCCAGTGGCACTTCACCTTGTAGGGCTATTGCAGATCTATGAGATTTTGCAGAAAACTTCACAATAACACATTGAAGGCCCAACCAAAACTGGTAGTTAAACAGGCACCTTAATAGACACAGTGATATCTTCAGTACGACAGACAAGCAGCCCACAAAGCCAGCAACAATAAGCCCTGAACTGCAGTACAATTCTGCTGGCCCAACCAGGTATGGAGTGCCACTTTCAACTACAAAGTTCATGAGTCTTGGTTATCATGGACTGTTGTATACCTCATGCAATAGTATCTTCAGACAATTCTTCAAGCAAAGACAAGGGCTTTCATGGTGTGTACTGCTTTACAAGTCAACACAACAACAGTATCTTCAAAACTAAATCACCTTTCCTTTCCAAACCCTGCAGTGTCACAGCATCAGAAACTCAAGCTTACCTAGTCATGCTCATTCTCTTTATAATTCAGCTGTATACAGATGTGAGTACATACAAAATAACTCATGCTGTCCATGACAAACTCTTCCCCAGACACCATCACTGAGACTGTTTGATTCTAGCCATAAACACTGAAACTATTTCATTTAGCCAGGGAAATAGCAACCAGTACTAACACCAAACCTTCAAGTGAAATCAGTTGTTCATCCTAGTGATTATAGACGGCAAAAAACCAAAAACTAGATTGCAGAAGCACAAATCTCATGACCTGATCTGCAAAGTCCAGAACACTTAATATAAGTATGTTACACAAGTCTGACCATTTTAGATTAGTTTCTGCATCCAACTGACCAGCTGCCGCTACAAACATTCCCACTAAAAAATGGACTTATGTGGCTAGGCATCCATAACACTTTCCCTTCATGATGACCGAAAGCTCTAAGAAACCTTGCAGAAAACCTTGCGGCTCCTGCTAGTCGAAAATTCCTCAAAGGCCGACCCAGAATGATCAAGGGGCTTTCATCATGCTCTACCGCATCCTAGGGGCCCTGAAAATCCATGACCCTGGGAAGCATGTCTAGTTTTCGACTTGGCCGAAAACAGCAGCGGCAGGAGGCAGCAGAAAACGCCGTCAACACTGAACACAGACCACAAGAATATAGGAGGGGAAAGAAATCCCGAGCTGACCATGGAAAAGACGACATGATCAAGAACACTACGGATAAAACCGCACCGACTATTTTCCACAACAAAACAAATCCGAACTACGACAGAATCAAGAGACCGAAAATAAGATTGAAAAAACTATCGACGGCGGCTGCACAAGAGCTGATCATGTTCAAATCCAGAAAGCGGCAGAAAGAGGTAACAGAGAAGGAATGAGAGAGCGAGAGAGAGAGAGAGAAAAAAAAAACAAAACAAAGAACTGACCTCCAAAGATCTTCCTGTTGCGGCTTAGATCCCAGAAGGCATAGGAAACCACAAACGATGCTAAAACAGATGGCAGTGCCACCTTGGTAAACGATACCATCACCATTGCGACAGATCCTTGATTTTCCCTTCCCGCTCCACCCGCCCTTCTGTTTGCGCTCGATCGATCGCTCGCAACCGGAAACCACTGCGCGCGTCGAAGCTGTGGACAGATCCTCGTGCCCTATGCACAGTCAGAAAGCAGAGAAGAATGCTCTAGCTAGCCTGCTTGCTTTCCGCTATCTTCTCCTCGCCCAGGAAGGGGACAAGGGGTATGTGTAAGGGTAAATGGACTCCAGGGAACGGGTATGTCATCCCGGTAAGGGTATTTAGACTTTTGTCAACTTCCCGCTCCGGTCAGGATATACCCTCGGGGTACCTGAAGGGTATCTGAGAGATTTTTGGTAACCTTTTCCTTCTGGGTCAGGGTATATCCTCAGGGTACCTCAGGGGTACCCTAGAGATTTTTTTGTAAGCTTTCCTTTCTGGGTCAGGGTATGTTTTCACGGTACCTAAAGGGGCATTGGGATTTTCGTGAACTTTCCACTCAGGGTAAGGGTATATCACCAGGGTAAGGGTATTGAGATTTTTGTAAACTTTCCACTCCGGGTAGGGGGGAAACGAGCATATGACTGCGCGCAACTTTCAATCCGGGGTAAATCGACCAACATTTATCCTGTTTCACAAGAGAAGTGTGAAAATTTTCACCATTTCCCTGGCACAGTAAAATAGGTAAACAGAAACTGACCTAATTAACCCTTGTGCTTAGTCAGGGAACTGTTCACTGGAACCCATTAGTCCTTAGTCCCCTTACCCATGTACTCACATTTTATATGCCTGTTAACCATCTGCCCACCTAGTTACAAGACCTCGGTTACTTAGGTTCCAAAACCTAGGTTACCAAGGTTACCAAGGTTACCCACCTATTATCTTACCCGACCTACTCACAAGACCTAGATTTTTTTTGGTAATCAAACCTATGTTACTGAGGTTACCCACCTATTATTTTACCCTACCTACTGACATGACCTAGATTTCTTGGGTAGTCTAGTGAAGTTACTAGGCACCCAGATTTTTTTCCTTCACACCTAGGCACAAAGTCTATTCCAAAGGACCTTGTATATTTGTGTTTAATTCTAATTTTAATATTCTTATCTTTGTTCATATACCTCTATTAAGTTCAACATCACACACTAAAATCATTAAAACAAAATCATTAGGTTTGCATCTATCCAAAGACAAGGTTAAAAATGGCAAAAGCTTGGGTCGCTCTGTATAGCATTTTCAACAAAAGAATCCAATGACCAGTTTCCCCTAAAGAAGGAAAACAACGAGTGTGTCACACTATAACCTTGCCATTTGCATTAAAAAATATCTTAAGGCAAAAGAACAATTATGGAAACTCAGATATTTCACCATGCAAAAATATAATCTTCCAAAAATCCTTTGAGATATTATAACTATATAACTAATCTCAAGTTTCAACCCAAACCAAAATATCATCGTTCAAAAAAATCCTCATATAGAAATAGACCCATTACCAAAGTCCCTTAAGCTACTATACTCTATAATGAATATGAACACAATATCCTTCCTTGCCTACCAAGGCAAGGCCAATGAAGCAAACAAAAAATAACTTTGTGTGAAAAATCTACGTCTTATTAGTATGAAGAGTAGAGATTTCTTTTGAGGTGAATTTTTGCAAAATTGCAATCCCAAAATTCACAAAGTAATAACCTTTCCTTAATTATTCCTTTGCCAAAAATTTAAGGGGGAAACTATTGAGAAAAGTTTGTAACAAAAAACAAAAGCATGCACAACGTGCCTAGTAGGTCAATTCATCATAAACAATTACATGGATTCATTTGTCTATGATAGTCCTTTCCTTTGCAGTAACACCATCAATGAAAATCTACAAAAATTCCTACAATCAACACAACACATCAAATGATAAAAAGGTTTTTAAGGGTTAGATCTCTCCGATGTCTTTCTCTTGAGCTTTAACTAGCCATGTTTCATCTTTTTTACTTATCACAAAACACTAAACCACACATTAAGAACATCTATCCCCCATATACATCACACAGACAAGAGAGACCAACAACACCTTAAAATAACCTTGGCAATTCCATTCTCGTGAACTTGTAAAAAGCACACCCCACACTTCATCTTGTAACATAGGATTACTCATGAATCTGACAAAAGAATCCCAATCTCACAAATGACCAAATGCATCGATTCTAGACCTTTACGAATCGTAATTCCTTTAGAACTCCCAATCTTAAAGGTATTCTCTCATGAAAAACCATCACCACATCCACTCCAAACAACATACAACTCAACACTGACAAAACAAAACAAAAACTAGAACGACTGCTCATTGAAATCCCTACATTTATCATTGTGTCCTTGGTCATCAACTTTCAAAGCAATTTCAAATGACAATTCTAATTTGCTAAAACAATTGGCGCAGCGAAATCCACATTGCTTCAACCAAAAAAATTTGGCCCTAATTCCTACCAACCACACTGTATATCTTTTTGAAAAATTATCTTTTATTTTTTGAAAACTTGCCGAACCCCCCTAGTGCTCACTTGACAACTCCTTCCTTATCTTCATCTTCAGCTCCTTGACTTTCCTCCATGAAAGCTTCAATGCAAACCACTCCACACCACAAAAAATGCATCCAACACAAACACGACAACAAAACAAATGTTGTAAAAAAAAAAAGCCCATAGTCCCCATTACCTGCAAATAGACAAAAAAATAAGAAATAAACATAAAAGAAATATACTCCCATCATCTCACCATTAACCACCCAGTAATCTGTCATTTTTTGCTTTCTGTAGTTGGTGGCAGTGTTTCATCCTTCTTAGGGTTTCATCCCATCATCATCCGTCACAAGTTCATCACACTTCAAGTTTTAACATTGAATGTTGGGTGGTTCTTGAAGTGGTACTTGGTTTTCATTGTGAAAACTAATGGGTACTAAAATGAATGAGAATTGACCCCTTGGTTCTCACCCATGTGAGAACCAGCCCCCCTTTTCCAAAACATAAAAGCTTGAAAACCAAATGGGTTCTTTCATGAAACTCAAATATGGTTCTTAGGAAGTGTTAGGATTAAGTAAGCCATTGACTAGTGATTAGGGAGGTGGCTAAAGCTCACCATTAACTTAGGTTATAGAGCTTTTTGTGGCTTCTCTTGGTGACATCCAACAAGATAAAAAGCTCTCATGGTTCCATTTTTCTCAATTTTTAATTGTTTTGTGTTTTTCTAGTTTCAAGTTGATTGTTATAATGCTTAAGTTGTGTTTTTTTATGTTTTTGTGTGTCTTTTATTTTCTTGATTGTTCTTGAACATGTAATGTTGTGAAGATTCAATTGTTTTTTTTCTTTACCATTGCCTAGTGTTGCTACTTTTCACTATCGCTTCATGCCATTCTTTGCCATCATGTAATGTTATTGCTCTTCGTCATTTTTCACCATCGCACATGACTTTCATTCTTCACTAGGTACCTACATTACTTTCTCCCTTCTTGGTGCCCTTGCTCTTTACTAAGTATCTATAATACTCTCTCTTTTCTTGGTGCCCTTGTTTTGTACAAGGTACTTGCATCTCTTCCTTCTTGATGTTGCTACTATTTGCCATTGCTTCCTATTCTTATTTGTTGTTGTGATAAGTATTTCTCTTTTGCTTGTTCCTCATTTGTGTAAATATTTGAGCTAGAACACATGAAACTCCTTTGACATTCATTAAACCTTCACTAGTAGGAAGTGAGGCTAGCTTTTTCGTTTTTTGTTTTTTGTTGTAATTTCATCAATGTTCATTTTGTAGAGTTCATTTTGTTTTATTTTCCTTGTTTTTATACTTCTAGAAAGCTCAATTTTTTTCCTTTTGCAAATCCCAATTTCTTTCTTTTTTTACATTCTTTCATATTTTCACATGTTTATTTCTTTTTTACTTGTAAGGTGGAGGCAAAAAAAAAATCTTTTTTGTGCAAGATTTAAATTTTGGACTACATTTTCATATTCATGCATTCAACCATACCAAAAAAATTAGTTGTGTGATTTTGCACAATGGTGAGAAGAAAGTAATTTGAATATCTTGCTTTGTAAATGTTTTGAATTTGGTAGATCATCTTACTTGTAAATTTTTGCAATATTTTGGTACACCATAAAAGTGTTTGATTTTTTTTCCCCTCATCAAGTGGCAATTTCTTGTGAAAATTGAATATGAATCAATCCTTTGAAAGTGAAAATGCATGTGATGTCTTCATGAACAAAATAAAAATTAAAGATGAAATTCAAGAAGTGTTTGAAGGAAATCCAAGTCTTCAAACAAAAGAAAGGAAAAATCTAAAAAATAATGTAGAAAAATGAAAGAGAATATGCAAAAGTTGCATGTGCAAAAAACATTTTGGAAACCATACTATAGAAATTCATTGCGTTGAGCATTTTAATGTGTCACTGATAATAAAGACATTGATCTTAAGTCTCTTCAAATGATGCATTGTATTTTATGTTACATTAATCCAATTCTAATTTAAAACCCAAAAATTCAAGCAAAAAAAAGTTTGATTTTATACAATATTACAAATGGAATAAGTACATTGAAAAAACATGCGTCTACAAACCATTCTATTCTTGGCAAAAAGTTTGTGGAAGAAATGAATAGTCCTTTCAAAAAAAAAAAAGGAAAAACAACCAACAAAAAAGAGGCCTAATATATCTAGGTGTTTTATTTCCAATTTTTTTGTTACAAAAGAACTTTCAGGAAAGATGATATGCAACAAAATAAAGATTTGGAAGTTTTTAGGGGTTGATTGGTAGCCAAAGCATATCACCTTTGAACTTTTCGAGCCAATAGATACTACTTGATAAACTTTGGCTAAAATTTTTATTACCTAAGTATTATGACTACAATATTAAAATTAATTATAAGCTATGAGGTATTGGGTTTGGGGAAAGTTTTCAAAGAACTTATTTTTAGCATCCATTTTTTAAAAACATGTCAATATTCTAAAACAAATGGTAAAGTCTATAAAGGCTTGAAATATGTGTTTATCAAGCTTGCACAAGGGGATTTGCAAATTTTTAGCTATTATAATTTGTTACAACAAGCAAAATACTATGACAATGACTTTAAAAATTCCACCTTGTTTGACATGGCACATTTCCCAAATTATAGTTGACTACCTTGGCCTTATTGTATATGCTTGTGTTGTGAATTGATTTAAAGATCGTTGGTTATTAAATGATGCACTAAATTTTGTCATATCCCCCCTAAGTTTTCAAGGATGAAATTGTAAATGCGACTTCCTTTGATAATATATTGGATGAAGATGCAAGTGTTATTTTTGAATTAGCATGCTTGACATCCAACATTTTAAAAAGTTCTTAGGATTTTGGATTTTTTTGGAAAAATATGGAAAAGAAACCCATAATATGTTTTTCCTTGATGTTTGACCCTAGATCTAATAGTCTTTGTTCAGCATTTTCACTTATTGGTAAATGAAGGTCATTGTTGAAAATGTGATATAAAATCCATATATCCCATGTTTTAAAAATGTCATATAATTTCATTTGCACCACATGATTAAATTTGAAAATGACATTATTAACCAAGGAGTTCATGAAAATTGTAACTTGGATATCTTTGAAATGATAAACAACACAATCAACCCAACAAAAGAGGTTGTGAATAAAAAAAAAACCATTAATTTTTAGGTAGTATCAATTTGATGTCAAAAACATCAAATGTGTTTTTCAATGGTGGGAGAAACATGAAACTATGTTTTTTATTATTCGATTCCCCACCTATCAAATCTTGGGATTATTGAACCATAAATTGAAATAGAAATATTTTTTATAGTCAAAATAATTATTAATTTAACATTAAGGAGATGTCATTTGCAATCATATACTTTAATAAATTGATTTTTGTGAAAAAAAATTGGTTGAATGACCTTAAATTGGTTGCAAGTTCCCCTTTAGGTTGGAATAGCTAATTGACATTGATGCAATTTTTTAAAAGGAATTAAAGGAGATTGAAGGAGCTTTTGAAAATGATGAAGTTGTGGAGATATAACTTATGGATAATGTTTTTTCACCAAGTATTAATATATTTTACATTTTCAAATGTGAATGTTTTTCCTTTTTAGTAAATGAAAAAATGATAATTGAGTTGTGAAAACTGGATGTGGAAACCACCTATTATTGCATTTGTGAGAATTGTTATGTCTAACAATTAATTATGTATGTCCAAAAAAATATTTTAAAAAATATTCTAGCCGATTCTTGCTAGTCCAATTTTATTTTTTTAAATCAATTGGTTTTCATAACTTGTTTAAGAACTATAACCAAAACCAACTAGTTTTCCAAAAAACATCCAACATTAAATTCAACACAATTTTTGTCAATTTTGGGACAATCATTCACCATGTTTTTATAAACTTGTTGCCAATTAATGTTAAATCATTTTTGGATGACCACCCATCATGTTATATATAAAAAATTAGAACAAAAACACTTATGAAAAGGAGATTGCACAATTGAAATTACATAAAATAATATTAGTTTGTGAATGAAAAAGGAGGAAATGAAATTATTTTTGGTTCTTCTTTGTATGTAACACATTAGAACAAAAGTTGAATTTTGCAACTAGTGAGTACAATTAGATTTTAGATACAAACAACATATGCAACTATCACTTGTTTGTTTACACCCAAACCCTTAATAACTAGGTAGATTTTTTTAGTGTGAAGGGAGGCCATTTTATTTATAATAATATTGCCTTTTAGAAATGTAGAAAAAAAAAACATCTACTCTAAAACAAAACATTCATTCCAATAAGCATTTTTCTTTTCAAAATATTTCATTCTTTTATACATTTTTTTCATGATATTTCACAAAAGAAAGAAATTTAGTTATTACTTGGGATAACACCTTAAGGATGAAGATGTTCCCAATGTGGGTCCCTCTTTCAAGTGTCGCCTTAGAGGCCCTTACTTTAGGAACACCTCATCCTTGAGCATTATCCCACAGTAAATGCCGCCAACGAGGCTTTTCATTACCAAAATGTCCATTACTAACTAAACTCTCTTCACAAAATCATCTTTTGAACTATTTGTCTCTTCTAGATTGTGATATTCTTTATCTTCATTCATCTTGTATATTGTGTGTTTCTTTTAGCTAACAATTTAGACCTTTTGTGCAAGCTTGTTTAAGAAGGTAGCCATCTTCACCTATCAAAATCAGTAAAAACTAAAAAAGAAAATAAATTATCCCATTGTGTTCCTCCATTTCAACATTTCCATGGTGGTCCTTGTTAGCCCATGTGACCTAACACCCACAAACTCCTTGTCCAAAAGTTATATTTTGAAACCTAAAGGGATGAACCCCAACTTTTATTGAAGTGGCTTCAATGGACCTTCCTATATGCCCACAAATCCACCTACTGGCTTCCTAATTGCATTTCCTCCTACTTACCTACCCTTAAAACCTACTTGCCTTACTTTATGACCTTCCAATCCACATTCCTAGCTCTTATTTTCTTGTTCCAATTTTTTATGTTTTTCCCTTTTGATTACCTCCATTGCCTTTCTTTTAGCATTTTTTCCATGTCACCAAGCTTTTGAAACTCAACTTTAGCTTGTTGGAATGAGTGAGGAACTCCAAGCTCCCTCCTTTTTATTCTTTTTTCCTATTGGTTTACTAGGGGAGCTTGGAATTCTTTGCTCCTTATTTACTTATTTTGTGGTTGTTTGTAAGTAAGATGTCCAAGCTCCAAGTTGTTCTTTCTATTGTTGCTTGTATATTAGGAGCAAGGAGCTCACAACAAGCTTCAAGTTCCCCACCTTTTTTTTCTTTTGTTACTACTTGTAATGTGAACAAGCTCTTTATTTTCATTATTGTTGCTTGTAAGGGGGCAAGGAGCTCCCTCCTCTTTTTTTTCCTTCTTTTGTTGTTGTTGCCCCTAGTAGCATGCCCTTGCAGGCATGCCTTTGAGGAGTTTGGGATGCAATCAAGCTATGAAATAATCTAAGTTTGTAGTGTTGGATTAAAGTTTGCAAAATAATGAAATATTGCAAATGCCCCTACCATGTTTAGGTTCTAGAGATGACAAAAAATTGTAAGTTATGCAAATGCCTAGCCTTGCCATGGCATACTAGATTTTGCAAAATAAACATGAGAATATTGCATGATCTTAAACCATTATTGCCATTTGTGATTACAATTGGAAAAAATGAAGGTATTGCAATCATTTTTCCATTCTACAATTTGTGATTAGAGTCTATAGAAAAATTGAAGCTTATGCATTTTATAAATTAGTACACTTGGTTTAAGTGAGGATATATGAAGGTTAATTATTATTTTTTGTATTGTAAGATCAACTATTGCAATGTGCATTTGGGCATCTCTTCCAATACCTAGATTTGGGGTTAATATTCTATTGTTATCAAAGGCTCAATGGTTAGTTCAAGTCAAAGACAATAACATGTTTGCAATACTTGCATTTTTTGGTGTTGACATTATGTCTTTTTTGGGGTTGGTAGGTTTAGTTCATAGTTATTTTATAAAGGCCATAGTAGGTAGGTAAATGGACCCATGTTGGTGGGTAGTAAGTACGAAGGTGGTTGGGAAAATAAATAACTATTTGTTTTTTATGTAATGCCTTCATCTTTTGATAGTGGCATCCCATATTTGGGTGAGTAGGTGGGTGAATGCATGAATGGGTGCCTCATTAGGACTAAACAAAAATTCATGTGATGTTTATTTTATAATGTTAAATTGGTCATGTAATGTGGTATCATTGGTTAAATGGGGATGATACCAACAAAACCCATGTTAATAGTAGCCCAAGTAAACTATTCAAAGCATTTGCTTTGGTGAAGAATAATTTCAAAAAAAATGAAAATTAAGATTACAAGGTTAAACTTATGAAACTAATGGTTAATTTTAATCAAGTAAGAGTCCATAATTATACTTCGGTTAAAATTTTCAAAATATTTTTTAAAAATATGATTTATTTAAATAATAACACATGACATATTTAGTCACTCCCATTCATTTGGAATGAATTTCTATTTTGAAATCACAATTTTCTAAAATACTAGTTAGAATACAAGTCCCCATTATGTTTTGAACTTTAAAAGTTCATTGTGAAAAATGGCTATATTTTTGTCAAAAACAATTACACATATGTTTTGATAGTCAAGTCATTAATCTTGAACCAAGTCTAAATTAACGAATTTGGGGTTATATGTTTTGTTAAAAGAATTGAAACAAAGTAGATAGTGCTAAAACTAAGACAATATCACAAAAATGAGCCATTTAATCATGAAATCATATAAGTAAATAGGTGCAAATAGGTCATTTAGGTAGGTAGGTAGACATGCAAGCAAGTTAATGCAATGGACTCAAATCAATAATGAATTCATACATCAAAACACAATGTAAAAATTTCATGACAAAATTTTTAATATTTATATTGATATGGACTTTTAAAATTGTACAAAAAATTTGACAATTTAGAGTAAATGAATATGAACTCAATACACCTTCATATAACGTCCTTTAATGAATAAAATACTCAATGATGATATGGTGTGATAACATTGATACTAATAGACAATTTGAAAAAATGATGATCAAATTTTGAAATGTACATTAAATTATGAAGCTTTTGAAAAAAGTCTTTTATTTTTTGAAATCAATAGTTTAGATGTTCATCTTTCAAATGTGAGATTATGATAAGTTAAGTTAGAAATGCTCAAGTCCTTATGACAAATATCTTATTCAACATTTTGCCACATGGTCAAGGTATCCTAGTTCTATTAGGTACTTTCATTCTATATTTTAATGGAAAAATGGAATTTCATGACTTTCTATTTCTGTTCCACCCTAATGTGCTTCCACCCTATTATATGTACAAAAAATTTCTTGTAAAATATGTCACATTTAAAAAATCTTCCCAAAAATAAAAGTTTTCACAATCTAAAAAACAAGCATTATATTGTTTAATGAATGTTTTTGAACATTTTATCCTCATTAAATTCATTCCAAATCATATCACATGTTTTTATATTATATTAGCAACATATTAGGATATAATAATTGACCATTTTCCACATTGAAATTAAAATTTGACTAAATTTTTTTAAACAGAAAGCACATTTACACTTGGAATGGCTCCTATTAGCTTTTTTGCACCCAAATAGACTAATAGCATTAATTAAGGGTGGGTGGCTACAAACAGTAACCCAATGGAAAAAAATTGCCAATGCAATCACTATGCATTTAAGCTTTGTGGGTGCTAGTTTACTCAGGCCATCCTTGTTGACCTTTACATCTTGGTGAGACCTCTAATGTCACAACTCACCACCACAATAACCATTACATTTCTTCCACCCCTATTTATATGTAATGATTAATGATCCACAATCAAATCTCATCACTAAAAGATCAAAATATTACTTTTATTTTCATCCTCCACATAGATTCCATATATGATCATGTAATAGATTTTTTGCCACATCAATTTGTTGCTACAAAGGTTTGTGCATTCCTTAATAATATAAGAGAAACATGTGTTATAACTTATAATTGTTGCAAATTCTTGGTAAAAAATCCTTGCAAATTGCATAATCTTTTGTGTGGATCACATGCAAAATAGATGCAACATTAAAATATTACTAGTTCATTAAGGCAACTAATTTTTTTAAAAATCAAGGAACCAATTTGGAACAATTCCATTTTTTTTTTCCATACCAAGGCATAAGCCTAGGAAAAGGCTCTCACAATATTTATTGTTTTTTGGAACACAACTTAGTAGATACAACCCACAAATTGTTCACAATACCTTCAAGTTGGGCCTAGTGGCATAATATACAACAAGGCTTTCACCTACTCACCAATGGGTTTGAATTTGAGATCTTTGTGGCACCAAACAAATGTTATACATTGAGCCCTCAACGTTATGGACGACCATTATGTAACATTTAAGTGCTAGTTAATTTTTAAAAATAATAAAAAATCTAAGTCTTCCATTCCAACAATCTCACTAACTACATAGAATTTATTTCACATCTAAGCACAAACCTATTTCACAAACCTTTTGAGTATGTTTTTTACACTAATATTATTACCCTATGAAAAAACAAAATCCCTCACAAATCAAGGCACCAATTTCAAAAATCTCATTGGCAATAAATTTTGTTCTTCACACATAGACACAAGCCTAGAGTAGGAGGCTATTATGACATTTAAGTGCCTTCAAAAAAAGTCTTCAAAACAATTCAAGGCTTGCATTCTAAATTGCATTCAAGACATAGGCTTTTTTTCTCAACACATAGGAACAAGCCTATTCCACAAACCCTATATATTTCTGTATATCATACTACAATAGCAACATTCAACAAATGTTTGTTAAATAATTAATTAATTTTGAAGATCTCATCATGGTGAAATAAAAGTACTCCTACATTATACACTAAAATATTTTCTATTATCCTTCACAATTTTTTTTCTTTCAATTTTTTTGTTAAAAATTTCAATTATACAAATAACATAAAATGTAGATATTAGAATTATTTCTACAATTGGATTTAGAGTGATTCTCACATTTGAAAATAAATAAAATTTCAAAAAAAAGATATAACCTATCAATTTTCCTTGATTTTCAAGAATTTAGAATGATCATGGGGAAAACTAAAAAAATCAACTTTTTACATGCAATTACTACAAATGCATAATATATAAACAAGAATTACTTCAAAATGTCCTACTGTATTGGTTCTTATTACTGAAATACGAACCTTGACATATTGAGTTTTACATTTCTTAATGAATTAAAAATCCATTCAAATTTGGAAAAGAAAAACCATTTTATTCTTTCATTTCCAATAGCAAGGCATTTTCTTATAACAACACTTCTTGCAACAAATGTCTCTAAAACATTTCCTTACAAATTAGGTGAAGTTCATTCAATGTCAATAAAATGCGAGATGACAAATGTAGTTGGCTTGTTTAAGAATTGAATTGGAGATCTCTACAAGGATTTACCGCTTGTGCCTATATTATTGCAAAATTGAAAAAATAACATATATATATATATACAAATTGACCAATCTGAATAATTTTCTTTTCCTCCCATTACAAAATGAATGCAAACTATCTCTTCATTTTCATAGGATCCATTCGATTCTAGATTTTTGTTCAAAATATTGAAAAAGAAAACCTAATGATTCAAATATTTCTATCTATCATCAATTTTTTTGGTAAATTTTCATAACATAAAAAAAACTTGCCCAAATTGTCTTAGTTATACAACTCAAGGTTGTTTGATCATGATGCACCCTTTATACAAGGCTCCCCATATTGGGGGCCTCTTGGTGTGTCTGATTATTTTCCCTTTTTTATATTGAAAATTTTATGCTACTTGTTTACACCAAGATGGCACCTTATGTGTAAAAGTAGGGTTTAGGGTTTAGGGAAGATGCTTTTGTCAACAAAAGAAACCATCTGTTGTTCACATGCAGGCCAAGTTTTTTTTCTTTTTTTTTTCTTCACTTTCGGGCAAATTTGTAGGTTATGGTGACAAATGCTTTTGGGAATTTTCATTTCTCTAGTGTAAATTAGGGGAAAAATATTGCTTTAAAATTGCAAAAAACCACCAAACGTTCAAAACCAAAAGAATGGAAAAAAATAAAAACTGCTGAGCTTCCATGATTAAGGTTTAAAAGGCCATTATACTTTTAACACTGGGAAAGGAGGGCTGCTCCCCTGTGCCTTCCCTAATTTTCAGACTGCCCTGAGGCTACAACCCTCAACTCAGGGCAGACCTTGGGAGCAAGACTTCCCCCCCTTTACATGAAGTTCCAAAACTTAGGGTTATAATGGTGCATTCACACTAGTTGATGTTAAGTCTATGTTAAATGAGAATCTAGGTGGCATCCTAGGTGGCACCCAATGGTAAATGGGTCATAGCTCAATGTTAAGTGAATGCTAACTTAACATAAAATTTTCATGGCAACTAGGTGTAAGTCCTTAATGGCTAGCATGGTATTACGGGACTCTACCCTAGAGTCATTATGAACACCAAGTGTGAATGCACCTTAATTATGCTTCCTCCTCACATTTCCCATCTTTTTAAGTTTAAGCAATTCCATCTCATTGTTTATGGCATTGGTTCTCTCCTCTTCAAAGAAGGAAACCCTCAAGTAATGGTTGAGAGTATATGGACCTTGAGTGACAATTTTGACAAAAAAAATTCAAAGAATGGGTCAAAGAACCAATGCCTGTTCTTTGCCAATCCTTTCATGAAACTTGCTGGTTCTTTGAATTTCTTTTAAAACCCAGAACTAGTTAAGTGATTCTTTTGGTAGTGAATTGTTGGCATTTTGTGAAAAATATTTTGAAAAAAGAATTAAAAAAATTGCCACAATAAAATAATATTCCATCTTTTTTCGCATTTTTCCTACAATATGAAAGGGTACTTAATATATTTTACTTTCAGTTTTTGAATATTGCCAAATTTGGCGAAATATACTTATGGATGATTGCCACTTGAGCAACATCACAAAATTGAAACAACATCACTGCCCAGAACTGGCAGTTATATTAATGTTCTGAATTTTTAATAATAATCCAAAACCAAGGGTTTACTGGTAGTTATGCTAATATTATTCAGACTTTTAAGAATAACCCAGGGGGTCTTTGAGTTTGGAATGTTTCAAATACCTGGAACTGGAGGTTATAGCAAAATCAAAGAACCACCCAACACTGGTTTAATTTATATTACTGGGTAAGAACCTCTAATGGGTGGGGCATGCCCTTGAAATGAAGGTCCAAGCACTGGTTGGGCAAATGTCCTCACCTGAAGTATTTTTATTATTGGCAAATTTTTGCCAAACTTTGACCTTAAAAAAATGATTCAAACCTACATGAAGCAATGTTTTTAGTTTTTGAATTTTTTTGCCAAAATGTGAAAAAAGATGGAATATTTTTTTGCAATATTCCCATTTTTTAGGAAAAAATTGCCAAGCTTTTTTTTTTTAAATGAATGTTTTTCACCACATTTGGAGTTTGATTTTAGTTTGATATCACTTAATTAACTAGTTTTTTTTACTATGTAGACAAATTCTAAAAACCTATTGCCATTTAATGCTAAATCGCTCTTTGAATGCTAGCCAATGACACATCTAAAAATTGAAAGAAATATCACTGATACAAAGGATTTTTCATGGAAAAAATGACCCAAAATGATCAGATTTCAAACAATAAAAAAATAAAATTTGAAATAACAAGATCTTTATGACAATTTCCCAGTATGTAGCCAAGAACATAGAATGATTTTCTAAAAGAATTAAAAATCTTTCATATCTGGTATGCATGTATTCAGATTTGGCTAAATTATTTTCTGGATGATTGCCACTTTGGCTACATCACAAAACCCTTAAAAGGAGCACTAGAGTCAGTCGCTCATGGGACCTAATTATCCTAAACATATTGTAACTGTCTCAAGGACAACTAGGGACCTTTGCAGATTTGGACAAGGAACATAGGGGTGTCTTGATTGCCAGTCCATTATTGCTGCAAAAATAAAGAAGGATTCTGTTTTATTTATTTCAAACTTTCATATCTGGTATACACGTCGCCAAATTAATAAATTTCTGGACCATGGTCACTAAATTGGCTACATCACATAATCCTTAAGAAAAACACTGGGCCTCTCCTGCCAGTGTAATTATCACCCTAAATGTATTATTATTGTAACTGGTCATCTCAAGGACAACTAGGGACCTTAATTGGAGATTTGGACAAGGAACATAAGGGGGAGACTGGGAGGTCTTGATTTCTGTCCAACATTATTTGCCACAAGAAAAGAAAATAGATGAATTCTGTTTTTCTTTTTTGAAAAAAATTAAAAATTAAGAAAAATAAAATTTGGTACATGTGTAGCCAAAAAAATTTAAATTATTTCCTGGATGATGGCCATTAAATTGGCTACGTCACAAAATCCTTAAGAAAAACACTGGACACTTTCTTAGTGACCTTTGGAGATTTGGACAAGGAACATAGGTCCTTAGTAAGCGTCCTTGGCGGTGATTTTTTTAGTCTGGGCATTTAGTACTACTATTACCGCACTTTCTTTCCGGTTAGTCTTTCTTTCACGCCTCGTTAGAGAAGAAGAACCTGTTGCCGTTCCCGACCTGCTAAGCAGTGGTAGCGCAGCCGTTGCGGCGCTTGTCTTTCGTGTCTCTCGAGCCGCATCCGCTAAGGAGATGCGTTCTTTGTTGCTGTTGTTGACTTTGCTTGCATCGACCACCTTGGCGGCGGCGCAGCTGCTGTTGTTCGTGTTGCCATGGCCGTTGCTGGTGGTTTCGAGGTCAACCATGCGGGTAAAGCTGAAGAAAAAGAAGAAGAATGCACTGATCAGTCAAGAGGACGTTGTTAAGCATGCAGTCAGTCCTTGGTGCAGTAGTAGACTTCATGCGGGAATGATCAAAGAGCTACTTAGCTAGCTAATCGACATTCTTATGCCTCTTATGACATTATAAACCGGCAGTAACTGAAACGCCTTGAACAACCGCACTACACCTCTCCTTGAATTCAAGTGTATCACTCCAAACGACGTGCAGTGCAGAGTTCAATGAGACGTTAAGGTTGTGTGAGCGGAGCAGGGGACGACAGCCATGATCAGACGTTTTTGGGACGTAGATACTAGTAAGTAGCTCTTCATGTCAGTAGCAGCTCTCTCGGCCTCCAACCCCATGTTCCGGTTGCCTCTGCACGCAGAGAGACAGCCAGCAATTCACATGCGTGTGAAAAAATAAAATCCCATTTGAATGCAAGGCATGATCCACATGGCATTACTGCTCATCGAAGAATCAACGGGAAAAAAAAAGTATACTGAGAATCATCTTAACAACAACAGTGGTGGTCAATTGCATATGCAGCGCACAAACAAACAAACACAAGCGCGACGATGAGAAGGAGGGTGGGCGCGCGGGTGCAGAAGAAGATGTTAGGGTAGAACCACGAACGACACAGAACTGTTTTTACTCACGTGGAGGTGGCGCGGCAGGGGCACCAGAGGTAGCATTGGCATGTTCCGTTTTATTATTTTCAGAAATGTTGAAATTTAAAAAAATTATTTCTTCGAAATCAAAAAATATTGTGAAGGAAAATCAGGAATATTCAGGAATATTATATCTGTTGAAATGCATTTTTCATAATAAATAAATTATTTGACAGACATGTGTTGAAATGGCCAAGGTACTGCGGGTATTACTATTAAGAAAACCATAATTCAACTTTGCCAAGCAAGGGTGATATCGACATCTTTAACCATTGGCATAATTAAGATTGATTGATTAATTTGAAGTATTTCGTGGTGAGATTGGTCGTCCTGAACTTTGGTTAATGGACAGTTATGATCTGTAAAGTCACCCTGTCTTTAGGCCCTAGTTTGAGCCTATACAAAGTAGCTGTTTCATCCCCAGTTTGAGTGTATGCATAAAGGAAGCGAAAATTGGGTAAAGTAAATATCAATCAGTTCACAATAATAAAAATGCAGGACTGTATTATTCTTGCTAGACTTCATTTAGTGAAGAATGTGAGCGGGAGCGAATGCTCAGGTAATGCAAAATCCAATAGGTAGGGTGTTCTTAGGCAGGGCTATCAGTACAGGCCAAAAATAGTGGCAGCCAACTTTAGGAATAGAATTTCCATGCAACGAGTGAGGAAAGGGGCATGAAAGCAAAGAGTTCCCAATAGCACCTCACTTTTATTCCATATGCTTTGGCAAATGTTGTCCTCCTTTCACCTATTTACCTGGGCCAAAGTGAAGTACAGCTATCCTTCAAAATAAAACAATTGCTTTAGGGGAGTCTCCATAGTTTCATTTTTTGGAGTGATGGGCCAATCAAATTGGCTCGATGCAGGAAAAAAATATTGAACTTTGGAGGCACCTCAGCTAATGAATAAGAGAGTCAAATTGAGGGTGAAACTCCTCTGAGGGCCAACATAGATGAGAGGTATTGTTTGGGTTACCAGAACTGGATTTTTTTGAGAGAAAAAAGCGACTAGAACCAGGCTCTAACTAGAGGTTAACAGGCAGTTAATAACCTGTTCCAATCTGCGTTACCCAGAATTGGGTCTGATTTTGAGAACTGAAACCAAATTCAGAATTTATTTCTTTGAAGAACTGGACCTGGAAATGGATTCTTGATTCCAATTATGTGTGGAATCAGAACCGTTCAAATTTTTACATAGAATCAGAACTGGAGGTTCTTCATAAAAAGTAAATAATCGCAAAACCCTAGTAAAACCTAAACACACAGGTCTTCACAAAAGTGGTATCAAATTACATGTTATTTCATTCATATTACATGCCATTTGGCTCACTTGAATAAAATTAGTGCACAATAGGGTTTAAGGTCATCACCAAGGAATCCTATCCAGCTTCACTATCCAAACAAAACCATTGTTCAGAAAAACAGTCCAAAATTGTCGAATGGTTTTTGTTCAGATGATTTTTCCAATTGTAAAGATCAGGATTAGAGGTGCCATTATGGTAGAGTTACAATCCAAATATCCCGATTCTCTCTGTTGTTATTTCAACAAGTACCTTTCAGATGAAGGCAAATAATAGTTTGATTCTTTAACAAAATGATCATGCAAGATTGTAGTGAACCAGGAAAAGTTTGGTGATTGAGATGGTTTATGTTTTAAACTGCAGTTACCAATAGATAGGGTGTTCTTTACAAGGGGTGTTATCCCAAGCCAAAAATGGCAAAGAACTCTTTTGGGAAGAGAAATTTCATGCAGCCAATGGGAAGGCCCAAGCATGCACTTAAGGTGCCCTGCTTTTTTTCCTTTTAAGTTTTTGGGAGGGGAGCGTAGGGGGGTGGAAGGATTTTTATTTTTTTCCCTGGTTCCCAATGTGTTCTCAATATGTTCCTTTTAAGTTCTCAATGAGTTCCCAATATGTTCCCCAAGTTGCCAATTTGTTCCACAACATTTTCTCTATAGCACCTCACTTTGATCCCATATGCTTTAGCAAATGTTGTCCTCCTTCTACCTATGTAGGTGGCCCAAAGGGGAGGAACTCTATACTTCAAAATAGAAGGTTCTATTTTGAGGAGCCTCCATAGTTTCATTTTTTTGAGTGATGGGCCTTGATCAAATTGGCTTGTTGCAAAAAAAAAATTGACAATTTCAGAGCTATTTAGTCTCTAAATTTCCATACCCGCTACATGGCAGTGCGTGCTCTTGATAAAATGTTTGAAATTCTATCATCTGTGACACCGCATTTGATGTTGACAGCTTTGAGAATTTCACACTCTAAACCATCTACAAATCAGGCCTTCTAATGTAAAGCCCAAGGCCATGAATTTTACCAAGTGTATGTACAGAGCTTAAAGACTAAAGACACCTTTGAGGGTATCACTGGGAAAAACAAAACAAAAGGCTGACATTATGAACAATAGAACACCCACCAATGCAGACATTCTTTCTGTGAAACGCTGGGCGGGTGTTCCATTTTTTAAAACACACCCCCAAACAGTGGAGGAAAAAATATGCTGGGTGACATGCCCTTCAATTACACTGAAATAAATTGGAGCAAGCCTTTTCAAGTGGCAATTACCAACTTTCAAGTCATAAGGGATGGATGCATTTTTCCAGGTTTAAAGGTTTGTAATCCGGCCAGCCCCCCCCCCATTCAGATTTAGGGTTTAGGGTTTGCACATATTGAAACAGAGAGCCATGGTGTTATTCTATACACCACTAGGAACTGGTAGAATTATTTAGTGCATGGGGAGATTGCATAACACCATTAAAATTTCTACCTCAACAGGGGATAGCACCTTATGCATAAGGTGCCCTTCCTCCTTCTCAAACAAGGTGTGTTTCAAACAATGGCCCTGCCATTTGTATGGTTTCATCAATGGGCATGCATGAAAAAATGACATATTTTGAATAAAAAGAAAAGTTCATGTCCTTGATGTTGATAATTGTAAAAGAAAAAAATTAAATGTATCAATCTTCCAACCTTTTAATCAACTTAGCTTCATAATTCATAAATTGGGAAGTGTGGCCTCTAATGATATATTGCATTGTGATACTTTGTTCAAATTGTTTAAAACTTGGTTCTTGAAGTTTTAGTTTCTTGCACAATATTTTTGGCTTTGTTTTCAATCTTGAATTGTAAATCATAATTAAAAATGTCTAAACATATGTATGATTATTTTTTTTCTTAACTATTTTTTGTGCATGTTTTGTTTCATTGTAGAATCTCTATTTGAAATGGTTGAATGATGTTCATTTACCTGCATATACAACACAAAACATGTGTTTATTTAAGGGGTGTGACCTGCAGCAGTCAACCCATTAACTAAACCACCTTGTAGTAGGAGGCTTAGTTTCAAAATCTCCAAGCAACCCACAAGTTATTTTTCTAAGACTTTTTTTGGGCACAAACTTTTGCAACAAATGTGGGTTGCAATACAACATAACATTCGTGCAGGTTTCAACAGAAAATACACTACTTCCTTGCAAACACATCTCTTCTTATGTGTGTCATTATTGATTAGTGTAATTTTTCCCATTTTACCTTGGCACCCCTACATTCTCCAAACAAGACATGTTTATTATACCTGACTTGTTATGAATGCATTGTATTCATCAATCTCATCCAAAATCTCTTCCTGAACAGAAATCCCTACCATACAAATGTGAATTGAAAATTGCATAAGTGTTCTTCAGAAGGTCCTCATTTGCATGCTCTGCATTAAGGAAAAGAGAAATAAAGTTATCATAATAACCCCCCAAATCAGTCAGAAATAAAAGGCAGCTGCTTGACATACCCAGGTAAGTTCTGTTCCACAAGCTCTTTTACACAATAATCTCTGCACAAATAACAACATGAAGCAGTTGCATGCAGGGCAAAACCTAGACTGAAAGTTGACCCAACAAGAACCAACTAGCTGAACAAACCAATCCTAATGGTGTGCTGCTAGCAGCCTTGCCTGAGCCATGGATCTAGTCCACCTTGAATAATCCCACATAAATTTTGCACCTTCGACTGTGAATGAGGTATCCAAAGTAATATGTTGCTAACATCACAAGATAAGGAAACATCTCTATATCCAACTTTCCATTAATTTGTAATATCTAAACTGGTACCAAAATGTGCTTAGATGTAACTTACTTCTTTACAACTTCAACACATATGCAAACCATGAAATGTCAGAAGGAAAATAGGATAGGAGTCCCACCTACAATACATCGATCCCTCCACCAGAGGGTTCAATGCATGGCCTCATCAACCCAAGGTCCTTCAGTTGTGATTTTGCCAACATCATCTAAATCCTTGATGATGTTCATCCCTTTTTTATTTTGCAAACTCTAAACCAATTTCTGACAAACACAACACAGGCTCAAGTAATCTATGGCAACTGCCTAACACTACTGAAACTCCTAAGACTGGTTTCTCACTGACCCAAGAAAATAAACAAGTGAGATATGGCAGTTGACATCAAACCAGTCTTTGAGTGCAAGATACAACAAGTATGATCCTTTCATACACTTTTAATAGGTATTTGGAAGGAATTACCTGTATTTGAATCGGCTTTTCAAAGTGTTACATAGATTTTCATTTTGAATAAAAAAGCAAAATTCTGTGCAAGATATTTTGTTTGCCAATTAAAGTGTGATCATTGAGCCACTCTTCACATTTCAAGGGTATGGCCTCCTAGTCTCCTCCAAAAGCTTCCATTTTCTAGAGGAGGTCATTCTCTAGGGTTTAAGGTTTATGATTTTTTGGGTTTCAGGGTCAGGTTTACAGTTAACAAGCCCAACGTGATTGCCCAACCTTCAAATTGATGAGTGTAACATGTGCAAATATGGTTGTTGCCCAATCCCATTCCCAAGGTTTGACAGTTAAGTACTCACATATTTTGTGCGCTTCTGACCATAGGTGTAAATATAAGCATAAAATAATCTGCCCAAAACTTCAGGCACACCACTATACAAAATTGAGTTTCTATCACATTTTCAGAAGCTACAGGAAGACTCAGTTAGGATGGTGGCTAGCACTCAAAGAGACAATAGCTAATCAAGAAATTATGTGGTCAAGAGCATAACTGATTACAAGCCTTTTTCACAAGCACAAAACTCCAAGCTTGACCCAAAAATCATAAGGTCCACAAATCTTTTGAATGCCACAACCCCATGCACTGATATGGCAAGCACAGAGGGCAGAGAATTTATAGGTATGGTACCAACAACTCCACAGCTTCCCTCAACCGAATACACCTGTATCAGGTGCAAATTATTGGTCCAAACCAGTGTTGTACATGTATTATAGGTACGTCGGGTGCAACCTGGGTATACAGTATTGATATGAGCATTTGTATTGAAAAAGATAGGAGTAGAGTATGACCTGAAGAAACATCTTTTCATTGTATTCCCATCCTACAACTCATACTGGTGGTTAATAGCTATGTACCAACCATTCACATTCATCAACGACATATAGAATTGGGTTTGAAAAAGTTATAATAAATTTTACAAGGGTATGGAACATATTTGTAAGCCTTGTAATATGTAAAATTAGACCACAAATAACTAGTTGAATCTGAAAAGAAACACATTGAATAGTAGGCTTTCGAGATTACAATATACTCGTAATTGCTTATGGTGCTTTCCCAAAACCATATTTTATAAGAACTATATGGTACACATTAAAATGTAAGCTTGCACACAATTGTAACACACCTAAATTATAATGCATTTGAAACATAATATAGCATTGCATAGTGGAATTAATATTAACTACTAAGCCTCTTTCTTGTGAGGGACATTGCAAGGTCCAACTTCTCCTCTTCCACCAGTGATGCACCAACCTTGAAAGGCCTTGAGCCTTGTAGAAGGTGAAGATCATACCACCTCCCAGAAGCAAAATGTCTACCTTCTCCAAAAGTCATTCTATAAACCTCACATTCTCCAGTAATAGCACACCTCCATTGGGCAAAGCAGCAATTTTTTCCTTCATTTTGGCATCGATTGAGTAATTTGTCATTGCTACCTATTGACACACATGTTGAAGAACACACAACCCTATGTTGCTTGTCAATGCCCATTTAGGTTGGTAGAGTTAATTGAAATTGATGCAAAAGGAATTGGAGTTTGAAAGAGCTTTTTTGAAAAGAATGAAGCTGTGGAGATATAATTAATTTTGGATAAAAACATTGTTATAAAATTTTCATCAATCTTTATTTTATTTTTTGAAACTTGCTGATTCTTTGGATTTCTTTTAAAACCCAGAACTAGTGATTCTTTTGGTGGTGAATTTTTTCCATTTTGCTGAAAGATATTTTGAATAAAGAATTTTTTAAATTGAAAAAACATTGCCACCATTGCGTATAATATGGAATTTAAATATTTTAATTTTATTTTTTGAATATTTCCAAATTTGATGAAATATAGTTATAGACGATTGCCACTTGAGCAACATCACAAAAGTGAATTAAAAAACACTTGCCCATAACCTGGGGTTCTTCGAGTTTGGAATGTTTCTACTACCTGGAACTGGAGGTTATAGCAAAATCAAAGAACCACCCAACACTTGTTTAGTTCATATTACTGGGTAAGAACTAAAAATCTCTAATGCGTGGGTTAGGGTCCGAGCACCAGTTGGGCAAATGTTCCGGCCTGAAGTGCTTTTATTATTGGCAATTTTTTGCCAAACTTTGACCTGGAAAATATGATTTCAATTTATATGAAACAATGTTTTTATTGGGGGAAAATTCTTGCCAAATTTTGAAAAAGAAGAAATATTTGCAATATTCTCGTTTTTTCTGAAAATTTTGGCATTTGCCAAGTTTTGAAAAAACAAAAAGCATTTCCCAGCACATTTAGACTCCAATTTTAGTTTGGTAGCATTTTTTAACTAGTTTTTTTTTACTATATCGACAGATTCTAAAAACCTATTTCCATTTAATGCTATATTCCTCCCGAATGCTAGCCAATGACACAACACGAGAAAATTGGAAACAAAAATAAATCACTGATACAAAGGATCATTCATGGAAAAGTTGACCCAAAATGATCAGATTCCAAACAATAACAAATTGAAATTTCTAATCTCAAGATTTCTATGATGAGTTCGCAGTAGGTAGGCAAGAACATAGAATGATTTTTTTCAAATACTAAAAACCTTTCATATCTGGTATACATGTAGCCAAATTTGGCTAAATTATTTTGTGGATGATCATTACTTTGGCTACATCACAGAATCCTTTTTAAAAAAGCAGTGGGGTCACTCATGGGGCCTAATTGTCCTAAACATATTGTAATTGTCTCAGAGACCTTTGCAGATTTGGACAAGGAACTCCATATGGGGGGGGGGCCGGGGTGGGGGGTCCTGATTGCAGTCCACTATTGCCACAAGAATATAGAAGGATTCTGTTTTTTTTAAATTTTGCAAAAGCTTTCAAATCTGGTATGTGGAGAGATTTGCTAAATTATTTTCTGGATGGTTGCATCACAAAATCCTTAGGAAAAACACTGGGACTCTTGGGTCCTAATTATTAGGTGAAATGGGGGGACTCTTGGGTCCTAATTATTAGGTGAAATGGATCCTTGTAATTGTCCCAAGGACAATTAGGGACCTTTGGAGATTTGGGCAAGGAACAAAGGGGTGTCCTTATTGCCAGTCCATTATTGCAGCAAAGATATAGAAGCATTCTGTTTTATTTAATTTAAACTTTCATATCCGGTGTACATGTAGCCAAAATTTGGCTAAATAATTTTCTGGACGATGGTCACTAAATTGGCTACATCACAAAATCCTTAAGAAAAACACTGGGACTCCTCCTGCAGGTGTAATTATCACCCTAAACATATTATTATTGTAACCGATCATTTCAAGGACAGTTAGAGACCTTAATTAGAGATTTGGACAAGGAACATAAGGGGGAGGGGTCTTCATTTCAATCCAATATTATTTGCCACAAGAAAAGAAAATAGAAGGATTCTGTTTTATTTCATTTTTAAAATTTTCATATCTGGTACACATGTAGCACAAAAATGGCTAAATTATTTCCTGGATTGTGGGCCAATAAATTGGCTACATCAGAAAATCCTTAAGAAAAAACACCGGAACCTTTTTTAGTGACCTTTGGAGATTCTGCACAAGGACCCAGGGTCCTTAGTACAGGGGCGGGCCGGTGATTTTTTTAGTCCGGGCACTTAGTACTGTTACCCCAATTTCTTTCCGGTTAGTGTTTCTTTCACGCCTCGTTAGAGAAGAAGAACCCATTGCAGTTCCCGACCTGCTTAGCATCAGTAGCGCAGCAGCAGTTTCGTGAGTCCTTTGTGTCTCTCGAGCCGACTCCTCTAACGAGATGCGTTCTTCGTTGTTGTTGTTGTTGTTGCTGCCTGCATCGACCACCTCGGCGGCGGCGCTGTTGGTGTAGTTGTTGCTGGTGGTGGTTTCGAGCTCAGCCACCAGGGTGAAGCTGAAGAAAAAGACGAAGAATGCAGTGATCAGTCAAGAGGGCATTGTTAAACATGCAGTCAGTCCTTCGTGCAGTAGACTTCATGCGGGAATGATTAATGAGGTACCTAGCTAGCTAGGTACTCGACATTCTTATGCAAGAACCAGCAGTAACAGAAATGGCTTAAACAACACTACTACAACTCTCCTAGAATTCAAGTGTATCACTCCAAACGACGTGCAGTGCAGAGTTCTACGAGTTGTTAAGGTTGTGTGAGCGGAGCAAGGGGACAACAGGCATGATCAGACTATGTAGACGTAACAAAGTAAATAGGCGGGACTAGAGGTTTTTGTGATGGAGATACTGGTAAGTACCTCTTTATGTCAGTAGCTCCAGCCTCAGTCTCCAACCCCATATTCCTGTTGCCTCTGCACACAGAGGGACAACCAGCAATTCACATGCGTGAAAAAATAAAATCCCCTTTGAATGCAAGGAATGATCGACATGGCATTACTAACCATCGAAGAATCAACGAAAAGTATACTGAGAATCATCTCAACAACAGTAGTAATCAATTGTATATACAGCGCACAAACAAACAAACACAAGCCCGCGATGGGAAGGAAGGTGGGTGCAGAAGAAGATGTTAGGGCGGTACGACGAAAGAGACAGAAATCTTTTTACTCACGTGGAGGTGAGGCGGCAGGGACACCGTGGGCAGCATTGGCATGTTCCGTTATCACAGGTCGACATCCTGATTGATTGATGATCACAAAGATGACGAGTTTGAGAATTGAACAAGCAGCTAAGCAAAGCTAACCTACTCTAATAAGAAGAAGCAGCAGCATGGTAATTAGAAGCAGGCATGCATAGCAAAACCAGTGCAGGAGGAGACGCTGGTCCAGCGAGAGCGAAAGAGAAAGAGAGAAGAAGAGAAGCGCGACGAAGCGAGTTCCTCGCTTGCTGTGAGCAATGGTGCTTTGGCGGACGAGCAACGACGGGCTTTATAATGCGCAGGTCCATGGCTTCCTCGTCCGCCGCGACCAGGCTCTGATCGACATTGGGGAGGGGCCGGTAACGTCCGCTCGTTTCAGACGAGACAAGCCTGATGTCGACCGGGGGTACTCACCTACTACTCTGGTTTAGACGCAAAAAATTGAATAAAGAAATATATCCAGAAATTTTGTGACTTAATGTTTCTATTTCTATAAATAAGTTACCCATAATTCAACTTGCCAAGCAAGTATGATATTGACAACTTTAACTATTTGCATAATTACAATTAACATAAGTACAATGAATTAATTCGAACTATTTCGTGGTAAGATTTGGTTCGTAGTTAGGTCGTCCTGGACTTTGGTTAGTGGACAGTTATGATCTGTAAAGTCACCCTGTCTTTGGGCCCTAGTTTCACCCTATTGCAGCTGTTTCATCCCCAGTAGTTTGAGGGTGAACCCCTTTTCGGGGGAGGGAGGCAACAGCCCCTTCAATCATTAGAAAAATTAGAGAAGTACAAAGGCGGGAGGAAGCGCCACCTGATGGCAGCGCTATCACTCCCAAAGACGTCCATATGAAACCATTCAGATCTAAAGGTGAGCTCAATCCTAGCTTGCATAGCAGGGTCATTGACCGGCCAAGGGGCCCTGATGGCCTTCCAGGTGGCCATGCCGACTTCGACGGTGGCCACCCAGGCTTGCGAGAGAACTTTGTCAATGGAGTAGCAATCGTCGAAGTGCTTACGGCATCTCTCGGACCAAAGGTAGTATAGGATGAAGGTGCGTAAAATGTCAAGCGGCTGCCTGAGGTAAGTGTATCCTCCTGAGTGGTAAACGTGCAGGCCCGGGGGGTCTTCCCCAGTAGTTTGAGTGTAGTTGTGAAGGGAGTGAAATTTGGGTGCCTTTTCATGAAATTAACTTTCAGTTCACAAGAGAAATGTGGGATTTTATTTACTATTTTCGCTGTACTTTGATTTCGTTAAGAATGTGAGCGGCAGGTAAGGCAAAATCCAAAACTCAGGGTGAAACTCCTCTCCAGGCCAATATAGATGAGAGATACAGTTGGGGTTACCAGAACTGGAGTGGGTTCCTGGTTCTATTTTTATTTGGAACAAAAACTGGATTTTTTTGAAAAAAAAGATGACTAGAACCAGACCCTAACTATAGGTTGACAGGCACTTAATCACCTGTTCCAATCCGGGTTACCCAGAATTGAGTCTGATTTTGAGAACTGAAACCAGATTCAGAATTTATTTTTTTGAAGAAATGGTTCCATTTATGTGTGGAATCAGAATCATTCCAATTTTTATGTAGAACAAATCTGGAGGTTCTTTATAAAAGTAAATAACCACCCAACAATAATAAAACCTAAACACAAAATGTCATCACTAAAGTGGTAAACACTAAATAAGACAAATTGCCTGTTATTTTCATTCATGTTACATGCAATTTGGCTCACTTGAAAAAAATAATGCACAATAAGGTTAGGGTCATCATTGCCAAGGAAGCCTCTCATCACTTTCCAAAACCGTGGTTCAGAATAACTGTCCATGTCCAATGGTATTGTTAAGATGATTTTTCCAATTGTAAGGATGGGGATTAGAGGTGCCATGATGATAAGTAACAATCCAAATATCAGGATTCTCTCTGTTGTTATTCCAACAAGTACCTTTGAGATGAGGGAAATATTAGTTTGCTTCTTTAACAAAGTGATCATTGTATGATAAGATCATTGTAGTTAGGAACTTTGCAAGAGTTTGGTGATTGAGATAGATTTATGTTTTCAAACTGTCATTTTCCCCACATGTGGCTATCAATTTGGGAGAGAGAGTTTCAGGGCCACTTGTTCTCTCTAAATTTCCATACCAGCTAAGTGGCTGTGCTCTTTGATAAATGCTTGAAATTCGATCATATTTGACACGGTAGTGGATGTTGACAGAATTTCATGCTCTAGAGTGTCTGCAAAAGGAAAATGTTAAATTGGCCAAAGAAATTGAATGCGGTCATTACAAAAGTACTGCTGCGATTTTTTTCCCCAGTCTGCCCTTTGCCCCATTTATATTTTCTAAAACAAATTGGGTGTACTTGAGCATGTTTTGCACTCATAACCTTGCATGTTATGCTTGTTTCAAAGGGCATATAACATGCCCAGTGACATGTTACATGCCCCTGATACCCATAACATGTCCAAAACATGCATAACATGGACCCAAAATGGGATTAGGAATTGCAAGGTAAAAACAAAGAGGGCAAAGGGCAGACTGGGGGGAAAAAATTGCATTAGTACTTTTTGTACTGACTGCGTTCAATTTCTTGGGCTGATTTAACATCTTTGGTCTAATGTAAGGTAAAGCTCGAGGCCATGAACTTTCCCCAGAGTGTATTAATTTACCAAGAGTAAAGAGTAAAGACCCACCTTTGACTTTTTAAGACGTTATCACCTGGAAAAACAAATAGGGTGACATTATGAACAACAGAACACCCACCAATGCAGACATTCTGTCATTCTATACACCACAAGGATGTGGTAGAACTCTATTTCATGCATCGGGAGGTCACATTATGCCATTAAAATTTCTGACTCAACAAAGGAGACATTTCTATGCATAAGTTGCCCTTCCTCCTCAAACAAAATCACAGTGGTTTAAAATTCTACCGGATCTTTACACCAAGTAAGGACCTCAAGGGGATAGTTCTGGGAATTCAGGTTCCAAGCTAGGCTGCCACCTTGTGCTTGTGCTTCATCCCCAGAACAGGCCCATTCTTGATCCTAACCCTACAAGTATTAAATGTCAGCAGAAGTGTGATTGTAACTAGAGTGATTTATTCATGGCCTAAGTAATGGAGGATTCTTTTTGGGGTGGGTGAATTTTTCTTGATTTTGTTCCTCTTCTTCCTTCTCACTTGGAATTGGTGGCATGTCCAATCCCATCACATTGCCAAAAACAAGGGCTGCATAGCTTGATGAAGTTGTTAGGCAGAATGACAGTGCCAGGTGGGGCCAATTTACTGGGTGCACATAAGATGAGAATAGGCAGCCGATGAATAACCGTTTGAAACTACTTTACCCTAGGGTTCATTTGGTTATTAAGTAATCCTTAAAATATTGAAATGAACTTTTGTGGAAATATGAAGTCCAGGTCTTGAAAATCATCATAATTATTGCCGGGTATAATCTGAATAACTTCACTCCTCATGAGAAAATATTATAGTGGATCATCAAAAGTTTATAATCTCAAATTTATAAAAACGAATTAATTTTTTTTCTAATTATTGGTTTTGTTAATGTGAAAATTGACCCAAGGCTAGGTATGTCGAAATCATGTTCTAGTTCTTATTAGGCACTCTTACAGGCATTTTTCTAGATGTAACAAGCACTCGGCAGCCATTTACTGGCTGTGCTTTTGGTGCTATTAGTGTCAGTTTTAAGGTGAAACTTCTACAACTAATACAGATAATAAAGGCATTTGAAAGGTGAATTTACAATCAAAAATTGGTTACAATTCAGAATAGGCTCTAGAATGACCTCTTCCAATTTCCCACCAAACAGAAGGGCGGTTCGCCCTATTGGGCTGGCTGGGTCCCTTGTATGGGGCCATTCGATAGTACATTACTCATAAATTAGTATAAACAGACTTTACATTACTACTAATCGGCCAACAAATTATAAAGCCAATTGCTGTCAAATAAGGCTACATACTAGAAACATTTCTTTTCTAGGGGAATAGCAAACGTTTGTGTGACGAGTTGTTTGTTTTTTGGGTTTCAATTTGAGAGGGCACTTCAAAAATTTACACTAATTTAAGATTTTCTCTTCTTTGATTCTTCAAATCGACTAAAGTGTGTATGCTCAAAGAAAGAGATGGAAAGTTCAAACCAGCTAAACCCTCCCACTCGTCACCCTACCCCTGCCCCCCCCAAACAAACTACCCCCAAAAAAGGGAAAAAAAAACCTAGGCTTCTTGAGTGCATACTGTATCATCTCATTGGCTGGGTAGAATTTATATTCCTACATTTTTCATCACCATTTTTGACATAGCCTAATAGGCTAATAGATATACAATGGATGGTAATATATATTGGGATTCATATTTTAATTAGTTGTGAGGACCCTCAAAGCAATTTTTTTCTTTTGTGATGAGCATCTTTGATTGGCCCATGACCCAAAAAAAAGAAGATAATCAAGCTTTGGACAGTCCCAAAATAGTTCTGTTATCATCTTCCCCTTTGGGGCCGGTGTGACCCAACACCCACCAATGCACCATCAGTTGGAGAAAACCCATGTAGATGAAACCCAACTCAGCCCCCATTGGGGTCTGGATGGGCTGGAGTGAACCAGCATCCACCAGTGCACCAGTTCAGGATGAGGCCGTTCTGGTCATTTTCGGATGAACCCAGACCCATTCAAGTAGGCAATTTTTATTTTCCCCCTCCCTGCCCAGCATTCTGTAAGTCACCTTCACTCCAGCAAATTTTTTCATACATACCTACTCCCTCCTACCTACCTACTCTCTCTAGCTAAACCCTATCAGCCAACATAAACCCTAGCTTCATTTTCTAAATCCATGTTTAGTATGGAGCTTTGGAACTGAGGAGACCTTTGCAACTATGTAGGAGCTGTGGAGGGCATTGGAGCATTGGAGCAGCTAGGGGGAGCATTGGAGAGCATTGGAGCAGCTAGGGAGAGCATGGAAAAACTGCGAACAACAACATTAAGAGGTGAGCCCCTTAATTGTTCTTTGGGTTTTTTTTTTTGATGTTGCTCTCTCCTCACAACCAGGAAGACGATGACACATGCGTCATCATCATCTTCTTGGTATAGTTCTTCTTGTTGTTGTTATCCTCACAACTCCTATTAGCCAGGAAGGAGATGAAGTTTTCCTGGTTTTCTTCTTACTGAACTATTGTCCTCATGGCTCCTCTTAACTAGGAAGATGATGACGCACGTGTTGTTGTCTTCCTAGTCTTCTTGCTTTGTTGCTACCCTCAAAACTCCTCTCAACCAAGAAGACGACGACACGTGCATTGTCGTCTTCCTAGTCTTCTTGATTTGCTGCTACCCTCACAGCTCCTTTCAACCAAAAAGATGATAACGCACATGTTGTCGGCTTCTTCATCTTCTTGCTCTTCTTCTTGTTGACATGTTTTCACAACTCCTCTCAACTAGAAAAACGACGACACACAGGTCATCGTCTTCCTAGTCTTCTTGCTTTGTTGTTGCCCTCACAACTCTTCTCAACCAAGAAGACAACGACACGCACATCGTCATTTTCCTAGTCTTCTTGATTTGTTGTTGCCCTCACAACTCTTTTCAACCAAGAAGACAATGATGCACATGTCATTTTCTTGGTCTTCTTGCTTTGTTGCCCTCATAACTCTTCTCAACCAAGAAGATGACGACGCACATGTTGTCATCTTCCTGGTCTTTTCTTACTAAATTAATGTCCTCATAACTCCTCTTAGACCAAAAAGACAATGACATGCGTGTCATTATCTTCCTAGTATTCTCGTTTTGCTACTATCCTCACAACTTTTTACAGCTAAGAAAATGACAACACGCGCATCATCATCTTCTTGCTCTTCTTGCTTTGTTGTTAACCTCACAGCTCTTCTCAACCAAGAAAACAATAACAATGCGCGTCACCGCCTTATTGGTCTTCTTCTTGTTGAATTATTGTCGTCACAATTCTTCTCAACCATGAAGATGATGATACATGCATTGTCATCTTCATGGTTTTTTTGTTTTGATGTTGCCCTCATAACTCCTCTTAACCAGGAAGACGATGACACACGTTGTTGTCTTCCTGCTTTTCTTCTTGCTTAGTTACTATCCTCACAACTTTTCTCAGCCAAGAAGACGACAATGCACACGTTGTCATCTTCCTAATCTTCTTTTTACTGAATTGTTATCTTCATAGCTCTTTCCAACCAAGAAGACAATGATGTGTGTGTTGTCTTCTTAATCTTCTTACTTTACTGCTACTATCACAGTTGCTCTCAGTGAAGAAGACGACGACGCATTTGTTGTCACCTTTTTGTTTTTCTTTTTGCTCAACTACTATCCTCATAACTCCTCTCAACAAGGAAGATGATGATGCACTTGTTGTTGTCTTTTTGCTCTTCTTCTTGTTCAACTATTGTCCTCACAACTCCTTTCAACCAAAAAGATGACAACACATGCATCACCATCTTCCTACTCTTCTTCTTGCTTTATCGTTGTCCTCACATTCCTTTCAACCAGGAAGACGACAACATGTGCATCATTGTCTTCCTGGTCTTCTTATTGCTTTGTTGGTGTCCTCATAATTCCTTTCAGTGAGGAAATTGACAACACGCGTGTCATTGTCTTATTCGTCTTCTTCTTGCTTTGCAGATGTCTTCATAACTCCTCTTAGTGAAGAAAACAATGACATGCACATCGTGATTTTCTTAGTCTTTTTCTTATTTTAATATTGTCCTCGCATTGGAAATGTGTTTAATTTTTTTTATCTTGTGTTTTTTTTAAATGTTTAAGGTTGTAATGGCTAGAAGAAGGAAACTAAAGAAATTTAATGGTGATTTGGAAGTTTAAAAGCAAAATATTTGTTGTTTCATCAAAATTGACAATTGGGGAGCAAAATGTTGTTCCATCATAATTGAAAGTTGATGAATCAAGCAATCGATGTGGCTTAGTTGGCAATGATGATTTTTCGCAATTCAAATGATGATATCACTCCTAATGGAGATTGGGAATTTTGACCAAGAAGTGGTGGGTTAAATTGTTTTAGAATTTACATACATTAGATTAAATGCACATAAGAAATTCTACAAAAAATTTTAAGTTTAATTACACCCACACCTTCCATCATTTAATGGATGATGCAAGAATTTTTTTCAAATTTTTTTTATTGCAATACTTTAAAAAGGTTAAAGTTTGTAATAATTATAAAGATTTATTTTTTTTGTAATTTTTGGTTTAAGTCTAAAACTTGAAACCAACTAGGCCACTAAGCCACCAACACCCCCGTGTCCACCTAATATGGCTCAAAAGGACAAAGAATGGATTAAGCATGGGTTGGAATGGCAATGTAAAATTGGCACTTGCATTGTCATATACTATGCCAAACAGTTATTGACGAAACATTTGAAAGAAGTGCATGGCTTAATGGTAAAAAAGGCCAAACCTAGGAAGCTTTCAACTTATGAAGGAAGTCATCAACATCAAAACCATGCCAAAATGAACACTCGCATCTTGGGAAATGCCATGGTCATGGAAAAACAAAATGATCAAAAGGTTGTTAATTACACTTATGCCAAAACCTAGTGCAAATGGGATGAACTAATAATTGTTGCACAATAATGTTCACCATTACCAAAACCAACTTTGATCAAATCAACTTTAGAACAACTATTACAAATGTTGGGTTTTAATGCATGGGGCATGGGAAGCATGCTTCAAAATGCAGCATCATGGATGGGAAAGGATAGAGATTTACAAGGGATGATCCAATTAACCCACTTTGCATATGCATGATAATTGAAAATGGCATGGAATGTTAAAAACCAAAATTGAAAGTCCATTAAGGCAATTAGACACAAGAGTTGATAATTGTATTGCATTCCATGAATCTAGAATGATTCATGGAAAGTAAAAAAAAATAATAATTGATGTTTGTTGTTTTTTTATAAATTTGTTGCATCCAAGGTGTGTTAAGGTTTAATTTGGTGGTTTTTGAGTGTTTATAGGGTTTAAGGCACAACAAATGAAGAATTTGTTACAACTGCAATTAATGTCAAGATGCAACAATACCATCTATACACTACTCGTCATGCAACAAAGGCTACAAAGGCTACAACTACTTACCAAATTAAACACAATATTGTAGATAATGATATGGTTTAGGGTTTACACTTTATATAATATGTTAGGTTTTTTTAACCCTTTCATTTTTTGGAATACCCACTTTTTGAACTTTGGTCCATTGACATATTAAATAGAACCTTTTTTTTTTCATTGGATTTATTAGAATTTTTGGTCCATCTATTTTTGTACATCCTTTATTAATATAATGTTTTCTTTTAGTCACACTTGTTTGACGGGTATATGGTTAAGCATATATGTCTTCTTTTTCATCATCTTCTTAATGTTTTAGATGTAAAAATCAAAACTTAAATAGACCCATATGCACATTTTATAATTAACTTGTCTAGGGTTTACAAATATCAATAATGTACATTATGTAATACCTACATCTAATGTATTAGAAATCACATCAACTAAAGATTTTAAAACAATACCCACATTCTAATTAACTTATTAGCATTGTCATGACACCAAACATGCAATACCTACATCCTTTCTATTTTAATTTCCATAAAGCCATTTTAAATATGCAATACCTACATATAGGTATCCTAAGTTGTTGGATTTTTTTAACATCCATTATAACACTCGCATCATAACACACTTATTTGTATTATGCTTCAGGTTCAAATTATAATACATGCATACAAGTCTCCCAATAGTTGTTCGGATTTTTTATGTCCTTTGCAATACTCGCATATGGGTATAATAATAGTGTTAGTTTCCTTCAACATTACAATACCCATAGTGCTTTGTGGGTAGGAAAATCTTTAATGTTTAATACTTTTAGATAATCAATGAATGATTAAAATTTTATTTTAGACAATTTATGAATGATTTAAAAAAATTAGATAATTAATGAATGATTTTTAAAATTAAATAATTAATGAAATAATTAAAAATTGTTCTAGATTATTAATGAGTGATTAGATAATTATTTTTCATAATTAATGAACTAGGATTAAATAATTATTTTATATTATTAATGAATTCTCAAATAATATTTCACATAATTAAAGTTTTATCAAAGAATATTTTAGATGATTAAAAAATGTTTAGATAATTATTAAGGATAAATTATGATAATTAATCATTTACACTATTTAATAATTACTTACTCATATGACATAATAATCTAGAAGTATGAATAAATAATGTCATATAATTGAAGAATTATAAAATAATTATTTCACATAATGTAAATGATTGATCATCATATTTAAATAATCATTTCTTTCTTAATATTAATTAACTAATTATTTGGGTGAACCTTAATTATTCAAATAATTAAAATTTAGATATACAAATCAAATTTATAATTTAATATATATTTTACTATTTTAATCAGATTTTTTATGCTAATAAGTTAATCAAATCATTATTTTAGAAAATTATTCATGATAATTAATTGTTATATAATTAATTCAGAATAATCATTAATTCACATATATAAAGATACATATATTGGGTACCCAAACCACTTATTGGTTATTTTGAAGTAAGCTTTTGGGTATTACATTTAAGGTTGGGTTTCACCTAAAGTTACCTAAATCACATATGTATTATTTTTAAATGATTTTGCATGTGGGTATTATTTCTATGCTTTGGTTTTCATTCAAAAACACCCAAACCACTTATCATTTATTTTGAAATGACCTTACACGTGGGTATTGTGTTTAAGGTTGGGTTTTCACCTAAGGTTATTTAAATCACATATGGATTATTTGATAATGAATTTGCATGTGCGTATTGCATATAAGCCTTGGTCTTCAATCAAAGGCACCCAAACCACTTATTGGTTATTTTAAAGTGACCTTACATTTGGGCATTATGTTTAAGGATGGTTAGGTTTTCACCTAAGGTTACCTAAATCATCTATGGGTTATTTTGAAATGAATTTGAATATGGGTATTACATTTAGGGCAAAGTATTCATATAATTTTGCAATACCCACACACATTGTAATTACTTTCACCAACATGAAATTTGGCCTTAACTTTTTTAATAATTAAATAAAATTTGTAACAAAACAAAAAGAAAGGTATGTCTTTTACCATTTGGTAATCTCTCCAAGCTAAGTTTTTTCATTTTCTTTGAAAAAGATATAAAATGACATTGTCATGCTTAAACCTTAAAAATTCCCCCCAAAATGCACCTTAGATTTATTTTAATTACTATAGACTGTAAAAAAATTGTTAATTAATTTATATTTCCCAAACTCTAAATCTAAACCATAATATTAGTGAAATATTGAAACCATGATTATTGACAAGGGGTGCATGTTTAATTATGTGAATTATATGAAAATTTGAATTTAAATTTCATGAAATGCAAATTTTTAATTTTTAATTTTAATTTCAAACTTTGAAATACTAATGATGTCACATGATGCATCACCCGTCCAACTATGAATATATATATATAAATCACATCATCCAATGCATCATTCATTTGATTTAGTAAAATAATAATAATAATAATAATAATAGGATGAGTGATACATCCTATGAGCTATGATTAACTATGATTCTTCAGATCTTCAAATAAATAAAAAGATTTGTGATTGTTAAGCAATTATTTTATTGAATTTATTTGAATTTAACATATGGATCTCCAAATTTAGAGAAGACTAAATTTTTAAATAATTAATGAATGATTTAAAATTTATTTTGGATAATTAATGGAATATCAAAAAATATTTCAGATAATTAATGAACTATCAAAAAATTATTTCATATAATTAAGGAATTAATATATAGTTATTTCAGATAATGTAATGATTAATTATCAAAAATTAGATAATCATTTATTTATTTAAAATAGTTAACTAATCATTTGGTTTAACCTTATTTATTTGGATAATAAAAATTTGGATCTAAAAATCAAATTGATTAATTTGATATTTGATGATTAACTTAATTATATTTTTAGTTTTAATAAGTTATTGAAATCACTATTTAAAATAATTATTCCACTTTATAGATTGCAAATTCAAATTTTCCATGAAAAATTCCGTTTAATATGTATACCCTCCAACATGTGAAAAATGATGCAAAGGTGGTAGCTAGAACCTATCACCAAGTGCATGGGATGAATAATGTGGATCATAGTTCTAAAAAAGGTTCTTGCTTAGACAAGGATTAATGTGTGGGTAGAATTATAATGGACATGTTTTACACAATTTTATAAATTTGATCATTTACATCCACCTATTGTGTATATAGAGGCTAGGCACATTTGAAAATAACATCTAGATATATGTAAACAAAATTTGATTTTAGATCATTTTTTTCATCTTAAGCTTAAAATCATTTTCTATTGTTCCATTATAATTTTCACATTTGCATTGCTAAAACTTAAAGTTCTTAAGCATTACCTACATAGTGTCTTGTAAAATCCCCATGATGTAGGAGAAATTTGGTAATACCCTTATGTGGTCACTCAATGCCCATTCAGCTTTTGGAATCATGTGCACTACCCCCATACGGGTCATGAAATATGCATTAACATTTTTTTAAAAACTTGCAATACATGTATGCAAGTCACAAAATAGGTGTTAATTTAATAAGGTTTTATTTTCCTTCCAAAGCCCAATTTGAAAGGATGCATATATTATAATTTGGGACTATGTCTTCAACTAAAAATTGTGAACAAAAGCTAAGTCATTTTCATTAGAATCCATTAGCAAATATTATAGAGGAAAGTCGTTACTTTAACAAAATTCCCACATGTGAAACACAAAAATAAGTGCTAATTTTGGAAACCCTAAACCATTTTAAACATGGTGATTTAAGATTGATGTGGGTATTACATTCTTGGATTGGGTTGTCATCCAATTACCTTCAACCAAGATGGTTCAGTTTCATGACCCTAAACCATTTTGAACATGGTGGTTTAGGATTGATTTGGGTATTACATTTTTGGATTGGATTGTCACCAAATTACCTTCAACCACAACCATGTGGTTCAGACAAAACCATTCTAAAAACACAATGCTTCCATCCTAAGGTAAATTGTGTGACAAATGGAAAACAAAGTAATTTTATAACAATTGATTATGCTTCAAATTTTAAAGATATTCAAACAAAAAAAACTAATAAGTGGAAGAATCAACTTTAGAATTTAAAGTCAATTAACCCAAAGGAACAAATACATAAAATTTTAAATAATTTTAAATATTAAATGCCATAAACCGTAGAAACTATATAAACATACATATGCAAAACAAAAATATATATATCAAGTGGGTAGGTAGGTAGGTAGGGCATGGATAAGCATAAAACTTAAGGGCAAATATATGAAATAAAATGAAGAGCTATTGAAAACATGTTGGGGAACAAATTGGGAACTTAGAAAACATATTGGGAATTCATTGGAAACTTCATGGGAATAAGTGAGAACACATTAGGAATAACAAAAATCCAAACACCCCTACCCTCCCCAAAAGAAAAAAAACATGGGCCCCCTATGTGCATGTTGCTTCACTTCATTGGTTATAATTTGTTTTTTGCCTACCTATGTCCTTTGTTATTTTTTGCCTAGGCTAATATTATCAAGGGCATTTAGTATTGGTGTATATTAGACATAATCTTGAAGTATGCATAGTCTAAAGTTAGGATCCCCATTAGATTACCACTCCCTAATTTCCTTTCCTCTTTTGATTCATTAAACAAGTTACCTCCCAAGTTTTTTTTTGTTTTTCATAATGGGCCAATTTGATTTACCCATCACCAAAATAACAACTAAAATTTGGTAGGTTCCCCAAAAGAACACTTTCTATGTGAAGGTTCCTTTGGCTCATGTATATAGGTGAAAGGAAAGAATTTTGAGCAAAGGATATGAAGTAAAGTGAGGTGTTAATGGGAACACCTTTGGGGAACATCATTTGAAACCCATTAGGAAATTCATGAACATCATTGGCAACTTATTGTAATAGGCTGAAAACATGATGGGAACAAAAGAATAAATAATTCTATCTTCACATCAACAACCCCCCCCCCCCTATTGCTTATAAAGAAAAAAAAGTTAAATGTTTTTATATATATTTTCATTCCATT
>Ga0116227_10000668_pt1 | contig 69258 bp, 60 predicted proteins | sample S1TSphgellanicum_FD_89693 | JGI IMG/M metagenome (GOLD analysis project Ga0116227, IMG submission 89693) | Host-associated microbial communities from peat moss isolated from Minnesota, USA - S1T2_Fb - Sphagnum magellanicum MG | ecosystem: Host-associated > Plants > Peat moss > Unclassified... | reverse complement strand
AAAATAAAATAAAATCTCCCCCCCCCCCCCCCCCCCCCCCCCCCTTTGAAATTTAGAATAAACATGATGTTACAAAGGTGAGGAGGCAAAGACTAAACAAGAAAATGAAAAAACATGTCCTATAAAATATCTATGTAATTGAGAGGTGGCAACCTTTGAAAACATGTTGGGTGTCACCTACATTCACAAAACTTGGTAGGTTAAATTACATTATTGAATGTGTTACAAATACATATAGATCTACCAAGATCTCAAACATTATCACACTTAAATGCTACCAAACCAATTCACACACTTCCATTGACAATAGATGGTTACGAACCTCATGACATAAAACCCACGTTCCTAATCAAACTTTTGCAATGGCCTACTTCCGAATGACGTTTCAAGACATGGGACCTTGTTTGACAAACCACAATTTGGTAAATAACCAATGCACCAATGTAGATCGGAAGATATTTTCAACCTCCATAGGGTCATAATGTAGGAGTTGTTTCACATTCATTATATCATGCTCCAATGGTTGGCATAAAGCAGTGGGATTAATTATGAGGTCCTTGACATACAATGGGACTTTCAATTTGTTTTTGACAAATTGTAACACACTTTGTTTTAATTCCCCTCTTTTTTTGGTCCAATTTTTTTATAATGTCCCAGAGGTGAGGATGGGTGATGTACATCTGTTGTGAATCAATGTGAAAAAATGAAAGCCACAACCTAAAAAGTCCATGGCATCTATGCTTAGGTGCCCAATGGGGTTGTTCAAAAGGGAAATATCTGCATCAAACTTCAATTTCACATAAAGTTATTGGATTTGAACATTTGCAATTAATGATTTTTTCATCCTACATTCTAATTTTTTTTTTCATCCATGATCATGCCCATATGTCCCATTAGTTGCAAATTGAACCAAACTTAGTTACATTACTAGGGTTTTAAAATAGCCCCTAGTGGTATACATAGGTGTATTAGGAAACTTTTGAAAGGTATGTGTACTTTTGATAAATTATATTTTGTTGTAATGTTGGTGTGTTTTTATTAGTGCATTTATGAAGTTGTATTTAGTTTGTATTTAAACAAATTAATTACCTACCTACCTATATATACCTACCTAGCCTAGCCTACCAACCTATATACTTATATGTTCACTTGCCTATCTAGGCGAGGTTATTTACCTACTTAGTGTAAATTACCTACTTATTAATTAATTAATAACAAATACTTCATATTTAATATTTATACTTAATGTTTTGTAATTATTCAATATATTAGATATTTATTTTATTATTTAAAAACCATTAATGAAATATTATAAGTAATAGTTAATTAATTAATATTTATATATTTCCTTGATATTCTCTTATTTATGAAATTATTATTTAAATTGTAACTACTAAGTTGGTTAATTATTTAATGTTTTAATCATTTATTTTTAATTTCTAAACTATTAAATAATAACTTATAATTAATATGTTAGTTGGTGATTATTTAGATTTTAATTACTGATTATTCAAAAAATTTAATTGTATGATTCTTTAAAATTATTGATGAAAATTTATTAGTAATTCAACTATTGTCTAATTAATGTTTTAGTCATTTATTTTTTATTTATGAAAAAATCTGAAAATGTATAATTAATTATTTTAAAAATTTAATTAGAATATATAATAATTAATTAATCGATTAATTATTGACCATTTAATTTTTATTTTTTTATTTGATCATTTAAGTAAATTTTATAATTAATAAGTTATTTAGTTAATCATTACTTAGTTACTAATTATTAATTGGCTAGTATTATAGTTATTTATTCTTAAATTTAAAAAATAATGAAAACTTATAAGTAATAATTTGGTTAATTAGTTATTATTCCAATCATTTATTTTCTATTTATGAATTATGAACTAATAATGTATAACTTAATGAATTAGTTAGTTGATTATTAGATGAATATTAATTAATAATTGGTTAGTTAGTTAGTTAATTAATTACTTATTTATCTACTTAATTATATAATTTATCAAATTAAAAAAGAGGACAAAAGATATAAGATAAACTTTCTAGTTGTAACCCAATTTGTAACTAAGTTGTGACTTCAACTTTTATCCCATTTGTTTTGTTTTCCATTGTCATTTTGAAAATTATATAAAAAGAAGGCTTTGTTTTACACTTGCACATAAAAAAACACATGTCAATTGGGATGAGCTAATCAAAGGAGCTTAAGCTTTTAAAAAGTTTAACCCCAAAGGTTAAATCTAAAAATAAATAAAAATATTTTCTACCTCTTTAACCTACCTACCTACCTACTTACTTACATTGTCCTACCACCTACCACTACAAGAAATGACAACTTTTCAAAAAGCCAACTTGATCGAAATGTCCACATTAATCCAAAGGTATGTCCATTTTGACTAAAGGTTTGGGGCATGACAAACACATGTTACATTTGAGCAATACATTTGATTAAGGTGATTTTTTTGACTAAATGTCAAGTCAAAGGTCTAGTCAAAATGGACAAATGTTCATCAAAATGGCCATGATGTAATCAAATTGACGATATTAAATGGATAAGGTTTAAACAAATTGACTGTATTGATTTGACACTTAGTCAAATTGACCATTATGATTTGACATTTAATCAAATGAGCCATATTCATTTGATGATTTAGCTTATTTGTTAAACTTAGGCTACCAACTTAATTTAACATAACTAATAGGTTAGGCCTAGATTATTTATTTAGCCTAGCATAATTAATAGGTTAATAGGCCACTTATTAGCGAATAACCTAACTAATAGCTTAGCTACGCAGCTTAGCTTAAACCTATCTAGATAGTAGGTTACCTAGGACTTAACCTAAGAATATGAATTAACCTATAATTAAATAATGTGAGCCTTTTAGGTAGGTACCCTAAATGACCTATTAGTCATGTAGGTAGCCTATTAGCTGAGGCCAACTATAGGTACGTAACCTAGGCCTATTAGGTAAATAACATAAGCCACTTAGGCTTAATAGGTAGGTAACTTATATTATTAATTAAGTAAGTAGCCTAGGCCACCTAGGCGTACTAAGTAGGTAGCCTAACCTAGGCTATTGAGGTTTATTTGGTAGTTATGTACATAGTGTAAGCCGCCTAGGCCTACAAGGTAGGTAGTTTAACCTAGACCTACTAAGTATATAATCTAGCTTAGGCCATGCCACCTAAGCCTACAAGGTAGGTAGCCTAATCTATGCATACTATGTAGGTTTGTAGCCTAACTTAGGCCTAAGTAGCCTAAATTAGCCTAACCTAGGCCTAGGTAATAGGTATGTAATTTAATATAGGCTACCTATGTCACCTAGGCCTACTAGGTAAGTATGTGTTTAACATAGGCTAGGCCACCTAGGTTGTGAGGTAAGTAACCTAGTTTAGTATTAGGTAGCTAGCTTAATCCTAGACCTACTTAATAGGTTAGGCTACCTACCTAGTATGCCTAAATTAGATCTATTAATAAACTAGTAGGTACATATGTAGCCTACTAAATATAATAGGTATAAGTAATTTACTAGGTAGGTATTAACATAGACCTAGTAGATACTTATAAAACCCAGTATATTATAACCTACATGTTACCTAAATACATGCATTTATTAATAGGTACCTCCTATTTACCTAGACTAACCTACCTATTATGTAAGTACTATAAAAAAAATCAAATTCATTTAGTGCAATATGTCAAAAGAAAATTCATGGAAGTTGATTACAATATGTTGGTTTAAAATCATGTTCATTACAATATGTTGTTAAAAAAAAATCACCTTATGGGGTGATGGTGCAATGGTTAAAGACTTGACTTTTCAATGTGGAGGTGCGGAGTTCACATCCCCACACTTGCAACCTAGGCTACCTTGGCTACCTTGGTTACTTAAGTAACCTAATTAGGTAGTTTAGGTTGCAAAGCTTACTAGACCACCTAGCCTAGGCTATTGGTCTAACCTAGGTGGTTTAGCTTATGCCTAAGAGATAGGGTTGGTAGGTAGATAAATGAATTATTTTCTGGCCCAATTACTTATTAGGTTTATTAATTAAGTAGGGTAGGGTAAGGTAGGGTAGGGTAGGGTAGATAATTAATTAATATTTTCATATAAAATTTAAATAAAACATCTTAAATAATACATATTTTTGGTCGCAACCTAAATTACATTATTTTCATGGTGTTTCATTCAAAAAAATTTGGTAAAAAAAACCAACCAAAAAAACCTAATCAAAATGGCTAGGTCTACAATGACTTGTTGAGATGGCACTTTGGTCAAATTGGATATGGGGGCAAAAAAACCTTGGTCAAAATTCCTAGTAAAAAAGGCCATGATTTCTTGTAGTGTACTTACTTACATGGTTGAACCTACCTTCCTACCTAAATATTAATTTTTAATTCATTTTGACCAAAATCCAAAAATGTTGCATGGCATATTAGTATTATGCCATGTGGCAAAATTTAAAACCATTTAAATTAAATGATGAAGATCCATCATCTATTCTTAAAACAAAAAATTTCAAACCTTTTTCTTTTGCCATGTGTCATTATGTAAATTGTTTAATTTTATGGTTATATATAAATGGTATACAATTTAATATATAAATGGTGAAGTATGTGTTGACCATTGATTTTATCCAACTTAATGCAACTAGACAATTGTTAGTAGTAAATGTCTTTTGCAACTAGAATATAGTTGCAAATGGTAGTTGGTTTTTTCCAGTTTTCTTCTAGTGGAAACATGAATGCTACCTCCTTGGTACCCCCCTTGCTAATAATGAACTCTTGCAAAAAATATGCCAACAAACATTCTCATCATTTTGATGAATCTTAAGAAATCATGTAAACCCATAATCAATGACATGAATCGCAAATGTACGATGGACAAAATGAGCCATATTAGGGGCAAAATGCAAAATGTTGTGTTTAGTTAAACCATGAATCAGATGAACAAGTGGATGCAATTGTGGAAATAAAATATTTGGGGAATGTGAGAATTAAAATAATGTTTACCAACACATAAGTTGTTGAAATCACAACAAAATCAAGAACACATAACATGGGCATAAAGTTTCTATGGTGGGTACTTCCCATAAAGTGATTTGCAAAACATTTTGAATGTTGAACAATATGAGGGCATTCACACTCCAAGGATAAAGGTTATGTCTCCTTTTCCAATTCAACCAATATGTTTTGCAACTCCTACTTAGTGTGGTACCATGGGCATTGTGGACCTAATGCCACTAGGTGCCACTTAAGGATACAATACAAGGGTGACTAGCCACATTTTCTTTTCTTCTTTAGCCCAAACTTACATGCAAATCAATAGGCATATTGATGAACCAAATGCAAATATTCATGGATGTTATTAGTGGTTGGATTGTGTTAGCTTGTGTGATTTGTGATGACTACTAACAAAACACGTAATGGCAATAAAAATAGGAGCAACCACATAAAATAGTTGCATTGTGATATTTATGTTCTCATCAAATTCATGAAATTGTTATAAAACATATTCATCTTTCTTCTTCTTGAAGGTCAATGAAGCACTTGTTTTATTCGCCTCAGTCAAGGTTAGTTATTACATGTAGTCCTTCAAACATTTGATCTTTCGAAATATCTCCATTGTCTTCTCTTCAACCCGATTGGATGTCCATGTAACTAAACAATTCTTCACAATAACCTTTGTCTAACCACTCTTGTCAACACCTCCATTTTTTTAGAACAAAATGTAAAAATTAATTAACACATGGAGAAACTAGATGTAACATGAAATTGACAAAAATGGTTGCAATAATTGAAAAAACATGAAGGGAAGTGGATGTAGACTTACAATATGTTATAGGTACGGTGTACCATTGCCTAGATGTCACAACAAATTTATTATGTAAAGTACATGTTGTTTTAATGTTCATAAGGATGACCATGCATTCTTTGGGATCTTGTAAAAGAGTTTTATCCATAATTGTGTTCATTTTCAACAAGGTAAACAACCCATTCATTAACATTTTTTTGGAGGAGGAAACAATTCACAATCACCTTCTATTATGAATGTTTTTGCAATGATTAGTGCCCTTGCCTCCACTTTTGCTTTATTTAAATCCATTGGATTTTTTTTTGTGGAAATGCAATAAACTAGTTTGCATTGGACTGGAACCAAAGATTGGTGTGGTAGTTTTGTTTTAGGTAGGAGTTTTGCTTTCTCCTTGGGAACATATTGTACAGAAGACATGTTCTTAGAAATGGAAAGTTTAGCAACATTCAATTGCTTATCTTTGTTTTTGTGAGGAGTAAACAAGAAATCATCATGATTACTGATCAATTCACATGTGTTTTTTAACAAGTCTAGGTTGTGGAGTTGGCACAACCCCTATTTCCCCAAATCTTGGATTTGGTGCAACATATTTACCAATGTGGGGTCGAGTGCAAGTAGTTAGTGTCAAGTTGTAGTGAGCAAAATCTCTACAAGGATTGGGGTTCAATTCCCCTTTAAGTATTTGTTTGTTATAGGCATGTATGCAAATAATAAAAAATGGGCATCTATGAAGGCGACCATGTTGGTGATGTCATTTCATGTGGAGGAAGATTTTGATTCATCTGAAGTATAGTACTTGTTTGGGTTGGGTACAATCTTTCCAAATTTCCCACCTAACTTGATTATTTCCTTTGTTTCACTTTTGTTCCAAGGTGAATATATCTTTATAAATTACTTCACCTTATAAGTAGGACATTAGTTCATCATTATGTGATAAGAAAAAATATTTTATGTTTCATGCAAACCTTACAAAACTTACATGGAAGGAAGGTTGATTGTTAATAGGGTTGTTAGGTAGTTTACAATCAGTATTTGCTTTCATTGCAAGTTCTTCATATCATATTCAAGATACAAGGCCAAACATGTTATCTTACTTTGTTGCATGCTGTGCATTTATAAATTCTAGTCTTGTGGGATGGACCTTTGAAAACCTACACATGAGCATGCCATAATTAAAACAAAACAATAAAACCCAAATTCAATTTTTAGTTTTGTGATAAATAACACTACAATATATATTTTTGGCAAACTACCTATTAGTAAAATTTAATTAACCACAACACATGGCAAAACAATAGTTGCAAACATGATTTTGTAAGTGTTCTACAAATATAAATTGAATGGAAACAATTAAAAAAAAAAGAAGATCAAATAATAGTTACAAAATTGCCATCAAATTATCACCAATGCACAAACCTCTTGGAAATCTGTTCATTGTGAATTGCAAAACAAGTACAATGTACATTACCTACACTTAATTCTTTATAATTAATCTACAATCTATGATATCTACCACATTGCAACATAATTTTTTCCTACGACAAGTTACTTAAGAGTAAATTTGCCTCTAGTGGTTAATTTTGTTTGATGTGCCTTATTTGTTTGAAGGGCCCAAAACATGGAGAAAAAAATTGACAAAACATTAAAGATTATAATGAAAAGAAAAAATATTATAACATATTAAAGTTGTTTTGTTTGGATCATTTGATGTCAACTGTTTTGTTTTTTAGGGTTTGATTATGGAATCAAGAAATTGTAAAAACATATGAAGGAAAATAAGAAATATAAAATATCCACACACAAATCAGTAAACAACAATAGACCAACACATAGATAATGGTAGTGAAGTAGGGAGGAACAAAGATCAAATGAAGAACATACCCGTCCTACCCATCCTATAAGTGCATTAGAGATAATGTTGATATATTTTTGTTTCCCAAGTAGTTGGATCATGTAAAGATCCCCTTGTACGTGTATGAGCAACACGTTTTGAAGCAAGTGGCCTCAGTTGATGACCCTTGCCGATGGCATTGTGTATGTTTCATGTTCATCTATGATTCTTTCATCCTCCTCTATGCTATTAGATTCTCTTTCGTTGTCAATGTCCTCCTCTACATTGTTAGATATTCCTACAATATCAACATCCTCCATAGTGTTGGTAGTGGGAGAAAGACAACTTTGATTGATAGTGACATTGTTAGGTGCAAGGGAGAAGAAACTTTTCAGTTGAATTAACATTGAGGTCACATGGAGGTTATCCTTGCAACGATTCCATTGTTACAAACACTCAAAACCCTAAATGTACCAATAAAATAATGCAAAATATACTTAAAGTTGTCAAGTCCACAAGTTAATGCAACTTTGCAAGTTCCATACACTAAAAACCTAATCCTTAAGTACTTAATTGCTATGTTGCACTCAAGTGCACTACGAATTCCGCAAAATGAAAGTGACACAAGAAATAAACTGAGCTCTGTTGGGGTTCTGTTGCACCTGTAATTTTAATCTTTGCAAGTCGAAAACCCTAAACTCTAGAAGGCTCTATTTTTAGTTGAATTTCAAATCTATGCGTGTCCAAAAATTCTACTACATGAGAATGTTTTGCAAAGCACATTGCAGTTGCAGTCGAAGGCTTGGGAGGATGCTCAATGGTGTTCTACAAATGTAGGGAACAATGGCTGGCAGAGCTGAATGGGTGGTATTTACTGTCTTGCCTAGAGAGCATGATTTAGAATTAAAAAATTAAGGTAACTGGGAATCTAGTGGAACAATGTTTCTTGTCCATCCACCAACCATCCTTCATGACGTGCTGTTGGCTGTTGGTTCACTCTGGCCCAGTTGATCTACACATTTTCAGCTTGTATTCATCTCTGGTTTTATTGATGATTTTAGAGGCAGGTTGGAAGCATGTGGAATTTATGGGCTGTTTCACCAAACTCACCAGACATATATTAGAGTTATCCTTTTTAAAGTCACCATGTCTTTGGGGCCCAATTTGAACCTCTGATCACCTAAATATTCATCCCCCCATGCAACCTGGTCTCTGGTGTACTTGGATTCCTGGCATGTGTTTGTAGCTGCTAGCTGAGGCGGCCACTAATATGGAAAGACCAAACTTTTGTAAGAGAGTGTCTTAGGACGTCATGTTAGCGTGGATGGTCATGTTACACGACAAAGAAAAAATAAAATCGTTGTCCATGTCTCATGCGACGTCATGTTACATGACGAAAGTCTTTGTCTATATCTCATGTGGGTTTTACGATTTTCATTAAAGCTCGCCTACTCTCTCCACAGGCAGGCTTATACTAAAATCTTAAAACTACCTTCCTGTCTTGTTCCTGCTGCTACACCGCCATGCTGCTAAGTTTTGGTCTTTGCACACAGCAACAAGCCCTTGGCTGTGGGCTTGACCAGAATACGGATTTACACTCAGCTCTCCATGCACCTCATGCGGGCCCTTGTTTCAGTAAAGCCTGCCAACGTACCACATTACTTGCAGAGTCAGCCACGAAGGCCACTTGTCGAATTTTGTTGAAGAAAACACTTGGGGAACCACTTGAGAACCATTTTGTTGAAGAAACACATGTGCTCTCTTATTGGGGGGTACATACCCAACATTACAAAATTTTTTTTTGATGATAAGCCAATCAATTTGGCTCCTTACAAAATATATAGAAATAAAAATTGTGAGCACAACCTTGAACTAATTATGTGAATTTCACAAATAACTTACATAATTTGTCATGCAAGCATCTTCTTCCAGCTTAAGTTAGGTGGTAGTTGTAGGCCTAGCTACTTCCCAACTTTCACCTTTTCAAGACACACCTCCAATCACCACGGCGGCTGATCTATTGCAGGCAATAGCAATAGGTTTTTTGACATGGAGAAATATGACCGACTTACTACAAGCAATCAATTTTTGACTTGGAGAGATTATGACGTCTAGTTTGAGCTAACTTGATGTCATGTAAATTCTCCCTTTTGTCTTATTCCTTTGTACATTTTCCAAATCTACAATGTGTTTTATAAATACTTTTTTTTCAGTGTTTCATCATTTTTGTTCCTCTCATGTGCTTAAAAGCTCCCTAGGGGGAGCTCTACTGCTGCTGGTGGCTGCTGCTGCTCAATCAGAAAAACTTGTGGTTGTATCTTTTCAAGCACATGCATATCTATAAATGGCAAGCAAAACATACTTACAATATTTGGAAGTGCCAAAACAAAACTTCCACAGCTGCTTCTCCAGTGGCGAATATTACAAGTACCCATTGCACATCCTACAACCTTTGTGGCTTCTTCTCTTCCCCCAAAGCAAAGCAAAGCAAAGCAAATGCTGGACCCCCCAACATCCCTTACCCATCACCAGCTGTACTGTATGTATGTACACACACAGCCATCACACCTGACTCTGGCTTGCAGACTTCAAGAGCATGCCCAGCACTAGCCCTCATTTGAGCCTCCATTAGGAAATAAGCACATCCAAGGTGTAGTGAGGGATGACTATTTGAGGGAAGGGAAAAGTATTTTGAACATGGTTTTATAAAGAGAGGATCCAAAATAAATATCATAGTACTTGAGCAGCTTTGGCATTAATGTGTTGAATAATTAATATAATTTTATGTTTTTGATCCAGCACTTGAGTTTTTGATTTTGAAAATTTCATCATATAAATGAATAAAGACAATAAAATCATTAATTATCTCACAATTCTTTTGTTATCCTTTTGCTTAGACTGATTAGAGTTTATATATTATTTTGTTGGGACAAGATGTGGGTTCAAGTTTGATTGCCTTAATTATCTTTTGATTGAATTTGTGACATAAAATAATTTTTTTTCTGAAAATTTTTGGCAAAACAAAAAATAAAATAAAATATGCCAAAGTTGCCCAAGTATTATGATAATGGTTTTCAAAAATAAATAGTGAAGATTTTTCTTCTCCGTTATTCTTCCAGAGGAATGAGGAATAAATTTCTAAAAAATGGCAACAAGCTTTGGAGATGGCAACATAAAAAAACAAGCTCCAAACAACCAAATAAAGAGAAAAAATAAAAAAATAAAAAAATCATAAAGACCAAATAAGAAGAATGTTAATGATGAGTCCCACTACCTTTGAAGGGCAAAATAAATAAGAAGAAGAATTTAAGGGAGAGAAATATTGTATTACTTGGGTGGGCTTGGCACATAAAGTGTTGAATAATTAGTTTAATTAAAAATTAATATTCATTATATGTTTTTTTAATTTTGGACAATAACATATAAGAAATTTAAATATATAGATGTACATATATTTTCACAGTTGTACAAGTGAAATTATATTTAGCAACAGTGGAAGCACTAAGGAAAAAGGAAAAATAGGGTGAAATTCAGTTTACCACAATTGTTTTTGGTTTTTTGAGTGCCCCCAAATCCCTACCCCCCCAACCCCCTCTTTGCCTTTTTCTTGAATGCCAATGTATTTTTTTTTAGGGATTTTTTTTTTTTGAATCTCACCCTTGTTATGACCAAACTCAAGGTTCTAGTGTTGTATTTTTTTTCCTTTACATATAATTTTTACTATATATCCTTAACAACCATACTTTTTTTGCAAATTCATATTAATCAGTTATGGGTGCATGTTTTGATGGTTTTTTAATTTTTTTACAATGGGCCATTTGGTGGCCTATCACCAAAATATTATGAAATCCCTTTCCCCAAACTAAAAATCACATTTTTTACATTTTTTTACATGAACACGTAAAATCATAAAATATATTTGTTTTACATTCACACTGTTTTACATGACCGCATTAAAACCACAAAAATATATTTATTTTTACATTTACACTATTCTACATGATATAAAATAATTTTACACAATTTTATACTTATGCATTTCATGTTTTACACTTACACCAACATAAATGAATACTAAACACTTACACAAAGTGTAAATAAGTTTTGTTATGGGCTTTATACACAACAATGATTAACTCCTCTCACATCCTCATCCATAAACCTAAAAAATTGGACTGAATAAAAATGAAATTTGCCACGGAGGCCAATTGTTATGGTTGGCAAAATGAGATTTAATCATTTCCTCGCATCGAGGTTATTGCAGGGCATTGTTAACATGAGCATATTTACCAGCCCAAAGCAATTTTACACTACATTAGAAAACACCTAGCAAGCAACCCAAGTTTGAAACGTCTAACCCAACACTCAAGAGAACACCCATAGCTTGCTTTCTTGCCAAATAAATTGCTTGCATGACATTGACTACCACAAAAATATCGAAATATGTTATGGTTGCTCACGGCTTGTAGTTACAAAAATCAAAACAATTTTTTGGGTTAAATATATCTATCTTAAAACTATTCTACCAATTTGCTTGGTACCTTGCCTTAAGATCTTTCCAATGAAGAATAGCATCTTCATATGGAAAAGTAGAGAGGCTGAATTCTTTTTGGCTAAACATGCATCCACACACATCAAGACATGTTGTTAGATGGTTACGTGTAACTTGTTTTTCATGTAGACCAAATTGTTGAAGGTCCTTTCATCTTCCATAGAACCCAAAACCTAAAATAGAACAATTTTAACAAGCTTGTTGTATTCACGCAACTTGCGTGCCAAATGGGGGAGGGAATCAAGATGCTACAACTTGAACCCATGAAAAATAATCTGAACTTGAAGCCTGGCAGCAATATGGGAGCCATGATCTCGATCCTCTGTTGTAGATGAAAGACACAAAAAAATAAAAACCTAAGACTCAAGAGAATTCCAAAATATGGCAATGTGATTTGAAGGCTAGACTCTGGGGCTTTGGAAAACAATAAAGCAAATAAAAAACAAGACAAATACACCAAGTCATAGTTCAACACACTCTGCTTGAATAATGAAAAGCTTGAAAAAGCTCTACATCAATTTCAAGGCCCTCACAACAACAACAACATTTGTTCATCATCTCCACAACTAGCCTGAGATTTGAGTTACAAGTTCTTGCTTGAAACAATTACATTGAAGGTTGTAGCTTGAAGTCTGAAGTTCAACTACTCACAAACTTCAAAAAAGCGGGCCATCTTGATTTGCCACCATTCACATTAAGCTTAAGCACCATTAACCATTGCAAATTGACGCCAAAATAACTTAAGCACAATATGTAATTGATGCACGATATACTACACATTATGAGGCCAGAACTTCTATGTAGGTGAAAATGATCAGAACTATTTGGGTTATTTGGCGAATCATGAGGCATTGCCAAGCATCACTTGCAACTTTTCGGGAAAGTGGTTGTCGGCTGATGGGCGTATTATGGCTTTTCCGGCAAAGTTGAAGGCTTCTCAATTGCAAAGACATGCGATGATACCTTTTTTAAGGGGGTTGATCTGGCTAGCACTTGTAGGGCCAGGGGGCAATTTATTTATAAAAAAATCAGAAAAACAAAAGGCCATTTTGCAGGCCCTATTCCTTTGTCACAATCTGGCAATAAATCGTGAGAAAAAGAAACCTGCTGATATTAAGCAAAGAACTCTTGAAAATCCAATTCTGTCAAATTTGACTCTCTTGTAATGAGATCAGATTTGACAACTTCATTGTCATTGCTTTGTCATTCACCCTACATGAACAAACAAGTGAATTCTGGCTATCGGAACCAAGAAGTTTCCTATCCAAGAAGGACATGGAAAAGTGCATCTTTCTGTGTGCACAACTGAGTGGTTTTTGTGTAGGGTAATAATAGCCTTGGTTGAGGAGGGCCAGGGTGAACCAGCACCCGGGATGGTGCCTTCATCCTTTTTGAGTGACGCCTCTTAGTTAGCCATGTTAAGCTCAAAAAATGTTGGATTTGAACTCAGAGACCCTGATTTAGTGACCATATACTAAGCTCAAAAAATGTTAGATTTGAACTCAGAGACCCTGATTTAGTGACCATATACTAAGCTCAAAAAATGTTAGATTGAACTCAGAGACCCTGATTTAGTGACCATATACTAAGCTCAAAAAATGTTAGATTTGAACTCAGACACCCAGATTTAGTGACCATATACTAAGCTCAAAAAATAATAGATTTGAACTCAGACACCCAGATTTAGTGACCATATTAAGCTCATAAAATGTTAGATTTGAACTCAGAGACCCCGATTTAGTGACCATATTAAGCTCAGAAAATGTTCGATTTGAGCTCAGAGACCCCAATGTAGTGACCATATTAAGCTCAAAAAATGTTAGATTTGAGCTTAGAGACCCTGATTTAGTGACCATATTAAGCTCAGAAAATGTTAGATTTGAGCTCAGAGACCCTGATTTATTGACCATATTAAGCCCAGAAAATGTTAGATTTGAGCTCAGAGACCCTGATTTATTGTCCATATTAAGCTCAAAAAATGTTAGATTTGAACTCAAAGACCCAGATTTAGTGACTATATTAAGCTCAAAAAATGTTAGATTTGAACTCAGAGACTGTGATTTAGTTCACTGAGGGCCTTTCATAATTTGTGAAAAATGGAAGATTGCGTGAAAAATGGGAGATACTTCCCTGAAACTGAACGCCATGCCATTTCTCCGAGAAATCCAATCAAATTTCAGTGTACAACATGCTGTCTGAATACACTAAATTTTCTTTTGTTTTGCTGGCCTTTTTTTGGTAAGAAATAAACATCTCTTGAATTGCTTTTCATTTGCCTTCTCTGACTTTGGCAGCAACAATTATTCTCCTCCTCTTCTCGGAACTTTGTCTGGAATATAACAATTGACAATACAAAATTTAAATGTATATTTTATTATGTTGGAGTTGAATTTATTGGAAAAAGGAGATGCCCATTACGCAAGCGTCAAGAATGAAATCAAAACAAACGAAGACAATTTGTTTGACGAGCTCTTCACGATATGATTTGCTTGATTTACAAGTTCCATCATTTTCTAACCACTGTAAAAGGGGGCTACTTGGTAGTCCATCCCTTCCTAACAGTTTGACCTTGAGTACCCACATGTTTTCGGGTAAGTATGTGACCAAGTAAGTTATTCGCGGGCCTTACATGGTGAGCATCTCTTTGTGTATTGGGCATGAAAATGTTGGTTTGGCTATAATAAGTTATATTTTTAAAATGCATATTTTGGGCATATATAAATTTACCTTTTAAAAAAATGCCCAAATATTTTATAAAAAAATCAATAATTACTTTTTTGGCTTTCCTACCACCATAGGTAAGATAGAGTGGCTAATTAACAAAAATTTCAAGACTCAAAGCTTCAACTTACATTTATTGGAGTTATCTACAAGGATGACTTGTAGAATGTAACATAATAACATTTGAATCATTTACCTGATCAATAACTACTTTATCTACACGCCCTTAAATATAAGGAAATTTAGCTTTTGTACCCAAGTAGCACAAAAAGAATCCAACATAATAATAAGTTCACATTTTCTTGATCAATGTCTTCTATACCCATGTCACCCAATTGAGTTTGCTTTCATTATATGTAAATGCATTTGTCTTCTTGCTAGAACTCAAGTGCAATAGGTTATGGGTGGGCACTTCACCTTGTGTTATGTACATTCTTGTGCAATCTTGGGTGTCTTTCTTCAACATAACATCTTCTTTTGAAAACTCCTACACTCATAATATTGAGAAGTTTGATGTTGAAAATTTGAGATGAAATTGGTTTTTGAAGATTTAAAATAATGAAACGTTATTGTCACATTATAACCTTTTGGGCTTGGGATCAAATCTTGAGCAAGACAAGGGGAATAACCCAAGGGTGAAGTCAACACATCCTTTGATTCAAACACATTCACAAAAGTTTGTGAAACTCCAAAGAAAGAAGCCGTAACATTTGCAAGAATATTTTCACCTTTAGAGTTGAAAATTTTTAGGAGTCCAAAATGGGCCCTCTTTAAATCATTGGAATTTTTTCAAGATTATTACAATAAATTGGGATGACATTCCAAAAAAAAATTTAAATTATAGTTTGATCATTTGAAAAGTTGGGATTCAAATTATCAATTGACTGAATTTTTTCCAAGATTATTACAATAAATTGGGATGACATTCCAAAAAAATAAATTAAAATTATAGTTTGATCATTTGAAAAGTTGGGATTCAAATTATCAATTGACTTTTAACCATTTAAATTATAATTCAAAGAATCAAATCACATGTAATTAAGGAGATTGATATGTCATTAGAATTTTTTTTCAAATTACAAGTTTTTTGCAAGCACTTTTGATTTGGATCAAAAATGAAAATTTTTATTAACCCTTAAATTGTAAGATTCATAACTTGGTGTGTGTGTGTGTGTGAAATGATGCAAGGTATGACTATAGTGGTAAATTGCATTGGCATGTAGTTGATTTCTTGCAAGCCACTTAGTCTAGAATATACATGATCATATGTTGACATTCATGTACTATGTAATGGACCTATTCCAATTAAGAATTTGGTGAGCCTTAGAAAGACTCACTTCATTGGATGGTAATGAGTTCTACAAGGGCTTGTTTCAAAGCATAATTAGTTTTCGTCATCATTGATTCACATTCCATGTGTGTCTTCCACCATTTAAATGACTAAAGAGTGCTTAAGTACGACAATGTAACCAGTTATGTGCAAAATAATGCTTGAAGACCAGGGCATTATTGAAATGAGGGCCTTTGCAAGGCCATAATCAAGTGTTTGCCTGATTATAATAATGCCCTTGTCTAAGAGCATTTCCACTGGTGCTCAGTATGTCACTCTAGATAATAAAATTAAATATTTAAGTTTAGCTGTTTTGTTTTTGGCAACCCCACCAATAAACTGGAACTGGAACTGCATGTATGTGGGTTTTTTTTGCAATTTTGTGAAAATATCAAGTTGACATGTTGAAAATCATCATAATTATCATAGGCTACACTCTGAATAACTTCACTACTCATATCACAATATTGTTGTAGATGATGGAAAAATACATAATTTTAAACATTAAAAAAGGAATTCATTTTTATTTTTTTAAAAATTGTTTTGTCAATGTGGAAACTGACCCTAGGGTGCCGTACACAAGGAGTAGGACATTCCCAAAATGAGTGTAGGTATTTTAAGGAATACCTCACTCCTTGAGCATTAATAACCCCCTCTCTTAAAGTGATGTGAAATTGACATTCAAAACATGGCCTTTGAGTACACTTGGAAAATTCTTGCAAGTCTTTGTGTATAAGGTAAAGCATGTGGCCAAGGGCTTTACTAAATGTAAAGACATACTCTGATTTTTTTCCCTCGTGATACTCAACAGGTATAATGTACAAATGAGTAAATATTGAGTAAATAATGTACAAAGTGAGTCAAGAAGATGTAGAACTGAGGGACAATGACAATTTGTGTGCATGTTTTATGTGTGACAAGACTTGGTTAGTTTCAATAGTGTTAGACATCAATCTAGAATTTAATCATCAAAAAATAAAAATGGGGGCATTTTGAAAAATGGAACACCCCATCCCATAAGCATTTTGTTGAAACACCTTGCAAACTGTAGAGGAAATGATTACTCTAGGTAAGGTGCCTCTCCCATTACCCTTAAATAATGGACACGTATCTTGACGTGTAAGGTAAAGCCTGAGGAGGGGGGAGGGGGAGTGAGTCCTCACTGGAATAAAGGGCTTATGAGGCAAAGCTAAGCAACATCCTGAATCCCATAAAGCCCACCCCTGATGGGTTTAGATGGCGTAAACACCACCATGATGATTTATTTGAAAAACTCGCATGATATTCTATGGGTATCATGAAAGGGAAAAAAAGAACCATGTCAAGCATCTTGAAAGGCACACTAGCTTATTACGCCATGTAAGGCTTACCTTCAACTACACTAAAAAAAAAGCTCTGCCCAATAAAGTCATCAGGAAGGTCACCCTGTCTTTGAAATTCCGGCCTCTTTTCACCCACTATCCCCTATTTCACTAATATCCGCAGAGAAATGAAATCTTATTAAAATCTCAGTATGAAATACTGAAACTCAGCATCTAACGCATCTAAGTTTCGAGAGTAATTGAAGTAGTTGTACAGGTAGGTAGGAGCAGTGAAAATATTTGTAGCAGCAGAGCAGGGCTGCTCAGGAAAAAGGAAAGACAGGATGAAACTCAGTTTACCACCAAACATTGATGGTTTTCTGTGCTTCACTCCTGAGTGAAGTCCTAATGTACTTTTCTTTGTAGTGTTTTTTTTGAATCTCACCAGGTCTATGACCAAACTCAACTCAGGGTTCTGGTGTTGTGTTTTCCTTACTTTACAACTATACTCTAACTAGTGTGAACCCCGTGCATAATGCACAGGTGTGTTATTTCAACAGTGTAAATTGCAGGGAGCGACGACATTAACTACCAAATTAATTACTAATTATACGCTAACTAGGCTACCTTGAATTAAATCATAGACTAAGTAGCTACTAATCAACGACGGCGTAAGCAGCACGGGTCTCGAAGCGGCCTCCGCCTCCAGCCCGCCTCGTGCTTGCGGGCGGTAAACAAAGTTTGCTGGAGAAAATCTTTTGTTGGTTGGTCCGCTCGCTCGTTCATTCGTTGGTTGCACTTGGATCTTCAGGAACTGTGCATGAACGAAGAAGAACAAGAAGGAACGAATGACCGCCCCGCCCCATATATGCACCCACACGCCGTGCTTTCTTGACCAGTGACGTCTTGTTGGCGTCATTGCTGCTCAGTCACGTGAGCTGCAAACTGGTGAATCACTGTCGTCTAGTCCAGATCAAGGTCGTCGTCATCCATTCCTTCCTTTCAATAGCAGTCCGGCGGAGTCGTGAGTTTGGAGCTGAGGAGTTTCAACTTTCCAGTTTCAACCTTGCTGTTGCACATTTTCGTTTTTGCGAAAACAAATAAAAATTCTTATGCTCTCAGGAGAGTTTTTGATGCATTCAGTTGATTATTCATGACTGATGTGTCGATCCAGCCACTGGATTAGGCGTCCAGCAGCTGGAGGCGTTGAACTAGATCCAGAGATCAGCTGAATTATACGTATTGTGCCTAATTTTTGTGTAAAATCTTAAGCTAGTGGACCTGCAAGAGGACGTACCATCTTTAGATCATGGTAATTGATCTCTTCCCTTCAGACTCGAAGTTAAACTATCGAGCTGTTGAAAGCCTCAACCTGCTCACCGATAGAATGTTTCTCGTGATTCTAGAAATCTCTTAAACTGTGATTTCAAATGCTGGAGGGATGGATTTGGGGAGTCCTGATTCATATTCCAGACTCGACAGTCTCTCATGTGATCTCATGCTTTTTTCTAAAGATCAGGCAGCTCAAGCTGCACAACATCGGCTAAGTCTAGATTCGAGATCATGGGTTTTTTTAATTTGTACTGGATATCACGAAATTGTTGCCATCTGAAGGATCTGATCTGCAATTGATGCATGATAGATCTTTAAACATATAGAGACTTTTTTTTCAAAAGAAAGAAGAGAGATTGTTTCCTAAGGCAATTGCTCGTGATTATGAATGTCAAAACAGGATCATCAACAACAACAACAACAACCACTTCTGAGTGAGCAACTGAATTCAATTGTGGAACAAAGTCTGGAGGGAGACGATGTGGTTGGAGATGGCTCAGTGGACATCCGAGGCAGACCATCCAAGACCTCAACATCCGGTCGCTGGAAAGCTGTCTATTTCATCATGGGTACTTACCTGCTGCTTCAGATTACTACTTAACTGTACATTTCTTTTTTGAAATTTGGTACTTGTTATACTTCTTGGCTTGCTTGTACGTTGATTTGCTTGTCATGCATGTGTTGTTAGATTGACACCCAACACTATCGCAACTAACAAAGTCTCACACATTAAAAAAAGAAATACACATCAATCATCCCTCACTTGTACATTCTAGATTGATACTTAACAATATTGAAACTTAACATGTCTCATGCACCAAGTCTCACGCGTAAAACATGCACACAGATTGTCCCTCACTTGTGAGCTTCTCTAAGGGGGCAGTGCAATTGCTCAAACTCTAAAGTGGCACCCTCTCCTTTCAAAGTTCATTAGTTCCATCTGCCAAAAAGTTTGAGGGCCTTGTTTCCTCCTCCCTTAATTATTTAAGGTGATGGGTCTCTTGGTTGCTCCCCTAACAAAAAAAATGTTAAGGAGCTTTGTGCACTGCAATATAAAACATAAGTCTAGCTTTCCATATGGTCTGGCTGATATGTAGGTCAGAAGAGAAGAATTTGTGAACATATGATAATTGACCAAACATGAGGTGGTGTTATTGCCAATAACTTGAAGGAACACATGGGAATTAGATATCTTGAAGGAGCACATGGGAATTATAGGGAGTTTTGTAAGGAACTTTCAGCAAAAAATATGGGATAAATAGTGGTAACACCATAGCCCCAATAAATCATGAACCTCTAGATGAGACATATGTGACACATTGTTTAAGGAACAAATATAAGTCTAATGGAAACATTCCATAAAATAGCAGTGGAATGCAAGAGAAATACTATCTATGTATCCAATTCCCCAATTCCTCTTCTCTCCCTTATATGTGACAATGAAAGGAATTCTGTTGAGCTTTTGTAAGTCCCACAAACCCACGACTTTGGACACCTATAAAGATTTACATGAGAGAAGCTCACCACTTTGAAGTTTGGAGTTTGGACACCTAAAGATTAATATTCTTGACTGGTTTCAGTCCCATTATTTTGTTTTGTCAAGCGTGACAAAAACAAGGGTGTTCAATCCCCACTATTTGCCAAGACTAGTAACAGAAGTGTAGAGTCCCATTTTTTTCCCCCAAAGATTGAAATAAGGGCATCAGCACTAGTAGATAGTGTAACTCAATAAAAGATTTGATACTACAACCACTAGATCATCATGAGTTTCCAATTATCACTTGGGCGATTAGCTTGATGCTCCCATTGTTCTAATGTTTGGTACGTAAAGTATTGCCGGGTTTGTTGGGCTTGCCTGCCAAGGCATGGATATTGTGTTTAGATTCATTATAGAGTATAGCAGCTTAAGGGATTTTGGCCCCTAGGTAATAATAGGTCTATTTTTATATGAGGATTATTGAAAGATGATATTTTGGCTTGTGTTGAAACTTGAGATTAGTTATAGAGTTCTAATATCTTGAAGGATTTTGGTTTCTTTTTAGAGGACTTTTTTGAAGATTATGTTTGTTAATATATACGTATTTGAAATCACCTCCCTAGAAGATTTATTCATCAATTTTTGTACATTACTACTTGGGAAGAAGGCCTGCCCCCAAGGCCTCCAATAATTTAGGGGGGGAGTAGCTTTCAGGTGGTACGCCTGCATTGTCATGCTACTGCATTTTGGGCTCCTTCCCTCAAAATATGGGAGACCCTTTCGAGCAGGCATTCTCCTGCACTACTACATCACACATTCTAGAAATAAAATATAGGATAGAATCATGACCAGTTTGTTTGTTGTTTGTTTTGTGCAAATCCCTTCAGCAACTGAGTTTTTGGAAAGGTTGGTGTATTATGGGATTGGCTTCAACCTGCTTACATATCTTGTGGATGTGCTGCACGAAGACACTGCACAATCAGTCTCAAATTCGAATAACTGGCAAGGAATGTCGTGGATCTTACCATTGTTTGGAGCTTTTGTGGCTGATGAGTTTTTGGGTCGATACACCACAATCGTGGTCTCTGGCTTCATATACATTTTGGTATGAATGAATTACATAAAAAACAAAAAGTACTACTTGAGAATATTTGTCTTCTTTATGAATCATGATCTTCCAAGTGTTGATTTTTTCAAAGTTCTAAATTCATAAATTGAAATGCTTGGATTCCAGAGGTAAGTATGTTTCTGGTATTGTTGAGCTGATTTGATATTGTGGGTTTTTCAGGCTCTTGTGGGTTTGACATTGTCAGTTACGCTTCCATCTATGAGGCCGTCTCCTTGCTTGGCACAAATGAATTGTGAACCTGCATCAAGACTACAAGCTGGATTCTTCTTTGGTTGTTTGTATTTGGTTTCAATTGGAGTGGGAGGAATGAAGCCTTGTTTATCAACATGTGGAGCTGATCAGTTCAATGAAGAAAATGTTCAAGAAAATGCAATGAAGCATTCGTTCTTCAACTATTGGTGGCTCTCTATTTGTGGAGGTTCAACCATTGCTCTCACTGGTCTTGTGTATGTTGAAGATCGTGTGAGTTGGGGATGGGGTTATGGTCTCTTGGCTTTGTCACTATTGCTTGCCCTTGGGGTTTTCTTAGCTGGTACCCCATGGTATCGACACAAGCACCCAGTTGGTAGTCCTCTCATAGAGGTCACACAAGTCCTTGTCGCTGCAATTCGCAAATGGCATGTTCCGATCCCATCTAATCCTTGCATTCTACATGAGGCAGATTGTGACAAGACTATTCCGCACACCAATACATGTCGGTAAGTAGAATCTCATTTCCAAAACCACATATTTTCAACAATCTCCTCATCTAAATACTCTCACAATAGTCTAATAATCTACTAATGTAGGAGAAAAAATTGTAGCATGTACCAATTGCTGAATTACCATACAAGCATGTTAATTTCATGAGTAGTTTAACATCATAATTGATGTCAATAGAAAGGCTTGTTACATAAATCATGACTTTTGAAGTGCCTTGAAGCAATTTAAATTCAAGAAAGTTATGTGGTGGTGGCCTTTAGTCACCCTAATGTCTTAAGGGACATCAAATCTTGAGTTTTGGGAATTTGACCTTTCTTTCACTTGCATGCACAGATTTCTTGACAAAGCAGCCATGCCAACGATGTGTATCACAGACCATTCAATGGTTTCTCAAGCAAATGTCATCGAAGTTTTTGAAAATGAATCATTGTTCATCAATCCATGGCACCTTTGCAGTGTTACCCAAGTGGAAGAAGTGAAGTTGCTTGTTCGTTTGATGCCCATATGGTTGTCATCTTTAGTTTATATCATGTTGTTTACTCTATTGTCCACCATTTCACTTCGTCAAGGGATGAGCATGGACTTGTCAACTGGACCTTATTTCAAAATCCCTCCTGCATCTCTTGAACTTTTCACAACCATAACAGCAATGGTGTTCATACCTTTATATGATATCTATTTGGTCCCTTTAATGCGTCGTTTCACAGGTGATCAACGTGGTGTCACATTGTTACAACGGATTGGGATTGGGTTCATAATTGCAATTCTTGCAGTGATTGTGGCAGCTTTAGTGGAATCAAAACGTTTGAAAGTGGTACAAGATTATGGAATGGAAAATAATCCAAGCGCAACTATTCCAATGAGTGTGTATTGGTTAGCTCCTCAGTACATCCTTAGTGGCATTTCCCAAGTGTTTGGATTCATGGGTCAACTTGAGTTTTTCTACAACCAAGCTCCTGACAATATGCAAACATTGGGTACAGCTCTTTTTACAACTAGCGCTGGCATTGCCCATTTGTTGAACACGGTGCTTCTCAATCTTATTGTGGTTGCAACAACTCGAGGAGGACATCAAGGTTGGATTGTGGCCAACATCAACAAATGTCGCTTGGATTTATTCTATGGATTCCTAGCTTGTTTGGGTTACATTGGCTTTGTTGTCTATCTTCTTGTTGCCCATTGGTACACATACAAGAAGACATCAAACTCTTCACTTCCTAAGTCTACTTCACAATTCAAGAAACTACTAACACCGAAACTTGCACCTCTAGTTGTATGAGTGAAACATGTCCAACCCACTATGAACATCAACCTTGTTACCTTGGTAATTATCTTAGATGTGAAAATACAAAGAAACAATTTACATCTCTAAGAAATCTCATGCAAGAAGATGGCATTTGAAAGTTTTAAACATTCCAAAAGGTTTAGACTTGTCACAATCCTTGTTGATTTCAACCCATTTCAAAGCTAATGAAATTCATTGAAACGAGCAAAAGACATTTTCATGGCATGTTATGAAATGTCCACAACCAAGTTCATGGAATACAAAATATGCCATTTTTTTATAGGCATTAAAAAAAAGGTTCGAAGAGGAAAGTTAGTTTTGAAAACAAACAAGGTACAAATATGTTGACGCATCAATTTATCATATTTCATAAAAGAATAAATTCAAAAATTGATGATGAATTTCCATGTGGTTTTTTACAATTTTGCCAAAAACAACCACAGTTAACAATTGAAATAGTTCTATTTGCAAGTGACATGATTATTTTCCTAACCTAAATTTCTTTTTAAAATTAAAATATTGGTTTGAAATTTAAAATAATCTAAAAATCATAAGTTAACTAATTAATTACAATAAATTACCTTTGAGTCTTTGACATACCATAATACCAAGGTAACTTCAACACTAATTAAATTATTTTCACATTTGTCAAAAATTTGGTAAACAATTAGTGCCTTAAAAAGGTAAAAACCCTAAACAAAACTTGTCAAAATTCTTGGAAAGCCTAAGGTGGTTATTATAAATTCCTTAAAGTGATTGTTTTCCTTCAATATTAATCTAGAAAATAGGAAAATAGGCTACACATGTTAAAAAATATATTTTTTTCATCACTAATTTTCATTTATAGTTTTCTTCAAATGGTATATCTTCGCCAAAAAACTCATCATGATATGCCTTTATATATCTACATTTGTATAAGCATTTAAAAAGTCTCTAATAGAGGATTGTCCAAAATGTCATCATGGAATTTAAACAATAAACTTATTGAAAAAGGTGGTACCTCTACATTTTTTTGATTTAAACAATGATGATTTCAACCCATTGTTTAGTGTAGGCTCTAATCCTATGAGGTGTGATCTCAAGTTGGACAAGCTTTTATGAAGTTTCCACAAAGTTTCATTAGAATAACCACTTTGGGTTGAAAAATACAAGCTCATGAACTTTTTTGAAAAAGGCATTTTTGTCAAGATGAAAATTGCCAAGAATAAAGAACCAATGAAAGCATAGTCATCGACAAGGGAAAGATCCTCAGAAACAAAATGGTCAACTAGGTAGTTAGAAGAAAGTACTTCAATGGTTGTATGTTTCTTCTATTTATTTTTTAAAAACTTCCATCATATTATTGTTTCAATTCAAAATGATTGAGATCATGAACATTTGTAGAAGTGGTTAATTTTTTGTGATTGAAATGATGTTTGTTTTTTATTTTTGGTTGATCAAATGAGAAATTTTTACAATGAAAATATTCAAGCACCCCAACATCATCCAATTTTTAAAAGTAAATCCATTTTGGGTCAAAACTTGTAACTAAAAACCAAAGGGATTACTTTGGAAAAGGATTGCAAGTTTTTTTTCCCAAAAAAAACTTTTACATGCAAGTGAATTTTTGAATAATTTTTTTTATAACTTGTTGTAAAAATTATTTAAATGTTCCCCAATGCATCACGTTTTTTTTGTTAGTTGTTATTGAATAAATATAAATTTCTGAAAGTGTGCAAATTTTTTACATATTCAATGTTTCATTTTGAAAAATGATCAAAATTTTAAATCATCACCAAGAATTAAAATTTCACATTATTTAGTTTTATTATACTCTAAACTATAACTTTTCTTCATACATCATGTACATTATAACCCATTTATATGTGGTAAAATACTCTTGAAGCTCTAAAATTTTAAACAATTTTGAAACATTCTTTGAATTTTTAAAGTTTTAAAATTCCATGTTTTTAAAAAGTATGAATGATTTTTGAGTGTGACTAATATATTTTTTTCATCTACATTTTTTTCAATGAAAATTCTTTTATTATATGAATCCTTTTGATAATCCTTTGACTCCGTTTGACGCAATAGGTGTACATTTTCAAACGTTTTAAATTAAAACCAAACCTTAAAATTAGATCAAATGAATTTTTATTTTAAGTTCCTTGACATTCATGTGAGGGAAAAATGACTAATTTGCCATGATTACTATGGTTTTAAATGGTAATTTAAAAAAATAGTTTGATTTTGATTGATTATGTTTAACATCCGACACCCTTTTTGGCTCTTGGTTATGTGTTTTAACCTTTTTCTATCTTCTAGGTTTTTTCATTTTCATGTAAGTTCTTCACTCTTCATTCATAGTAAATGTAGATAAAAAAATTATCTTGCTAATCATCATTGATTATTCTAAAACTTACTTATGGTGCAAATATGTTGAGAAATGCTAGTAACATGCATGTGTAAAATCGTGGAAATCCATTCAATATGATTGAAATCAATTTGAATGTGGACCATTGTCATTCCCTTGTGTGTCCCAACTTTGTTTTTAAAAGGTATTTTACATGTAAGATTTCATGAAATATTCATCTAGCATGAATATTTTTAATAATTTATAAATCATGTTGTTAAATTATTGCCAGAGTTGAAGAATGTACCACAAAGATATCAAATTATGTGGTACCTAGCTTTATTAGCACCTTTAAAGTTTGTATAATCTATTTTTTTAACCTTTAAATTATGCTAGGGTTTTGCATTACCTTTCACATATGCAAATGAAAATTTTACTAAATGTTTTCTATCATCTTTGGTGTTATGTTATTAATCTTTGTTTTCCTTTGTTATGACACCTAGAGAATTTGTGAAAATTTGTTCATTGATAATGTTGGGGATTTGAAATTTTAGATTTTGGATTGAATGCCTTACCACAACAATTAAATATATATATTATTTGCAATATATCAATGTTAACATTTTATAAATAGTTATGTGCTAACAAAATGGTGTAGTTATACCTTTAGTTTAAAAATCCAAAAATGAAATTTCATTTTCTATCCTTTTACTTGGTTTTGAACACTAAATTTTGTATTTATATGTCTTTTGAAGCATTTATATTATTTGTTATACATGTAAATGCATATGAATATGCAATTGTGTTTGGTTTCAAACAAATTAGGTTTGGAATGACAAAAGCATTGAATGTGCCATAGACAAAACACACATGTGGTAACCTCTTGTTATTTATGAAGACTTAACAACTTTAAAATAGTGGGTAGCCCAATGTTAGTTGTTACAAAAAGATGATTGGGTGAAAGCATGGTAAAGCATGCCAACAAAAAATACTTGATTTTTTTGTGGAAAGTATTCATAAATTAAACCTTAATATATTGAATTCATGAATATTTTTTTTATTTTAATGATTGATAAGAGGAAGTTCTTTGATTGCATTGAATGATGTTAAAAGGCTACATGGTTTTAATACACATTTACATATATTTTTAAAATACAAATATAGGAAACTATTTGTCCCACTTTTGAACAAGTATATGAAAATATGATGAAAGTACAATTATAATTGAATCTTTTATATTTTCAAATGGATGAAGCACTAATATGTATTAACATGTTTAATTTTTTTTTCATATTATAATCATAATCTACTAAAGTTTTCATATAAAAGTATGTTTAAAATTTAAAAACTTGGCTAGTTTAGAACATTTTTTTCATCCTTTTTTTTACATTAAAATTCCTATCTTTATGTGTAGCTAACTATACACTCAATAGAGTGCACCATTGCTTCATAATGAAAAGTTTTAAAAGTTTTGAATAGGTTTTTTCATGTTTATGCTATAAATGTGATTGCAACTACATGGTGGATATTTGTTTTGGCATACTTTATCATGTTTTCACTCGATTGTGAATTTCTTTTGCTCTTTTCTTCACTTCCATTTTTCATTCACAAATTGCATTATAAAAAAAACAAATAATCCTTGTAATTGTAAGGATTGGCAAAAACGTTGTTCAAGTTGTGAAATTGTTGTTCATTAACTTCTATTGTGTTTAAAATTGTTTGTCGTAGCAACCAGAATGGTGGAAGTGGGCCAAGTTGAAAGGGTGCATCTTTTTAATTGTTTTATGGTCTCTAAATTGGACCAATGGTTGTCATCAAAAGTCAAATGCCATCCATCTTTAAAGCACTTTGTTTTTCGTACAATGTAAATGAAGGTAGTGACTATTGGGTTGTCATTTTGAATACCATTTGAAGAAGCAAAAGGTTGTCATCTTTTGTTAATCAAACAATTGTTGTGACACATTGTCTTTTGTTTTATATGCCAAGTATTCAAATATGTTTACTTCTTCTACTTTCCCATGTCCTTTCACATGTTGTACATACTAGGTGAATCCTTGTTTTCAAAACTTGTATTCACAAGAAGGGCATGGTGAAATATTATATGTCTAAACAAGGTAAACCACATGATGTGTTATGAATTTTCCTTGTTCTAGCTAAACCATTGGTAATTTATTACTAGTTAAAGTACCAATTTTGAAAGTCCAATGCACATAAATTTTAAGGAATTGATGTGTCCATTCACCAATGATTATAAACCTTTTAGTTTTGTCATGGATCATTTATGAAGCTAGGGATTCTATCATCCCTCACAATATTGATTGTATAATGCATGTCATTAATGGCTACCCAACAATCTTCAGTTTTTGTAACATATTTATATAAACATCCTTTAATGTAAGTTGTAGTACATGTTGTGCTTTGCTTTCAAATGTTATTTGGGTTCAATTGCATGAATGTAACTAGGCTTGAACAATTCTTCAATACTTGTAAACTAATCATAAAAACTAGATCTACCTAGCTTTTCATAAACATTAAAAGATCAAAAAAATGTAATGCATTTAATTTGTTAAGTTATGCTATTTTTTGATTGCTACCATGATCAATAGTCGTAAATTTGGTTTAAACCAATTGATGTATTGTCTATGTGACCTATTTAGTTTTGATCTTTTTGAGTCATCATTTAATTCTCACTTGATGGGTTGATTTTGTAACAAGGTTTTTGGCTATCCCACTAGCTATTTTCTTAGCATTAACTTGCTTTTTTTTCTACTTTCACATACTCATTTAATAAAATAAACTCTTTTTGCAAAACAATTGATCATTCATCATTTGAAATGGGTTGAAATAATCTCATCAATAGCTTTTGTCATTTGCTACTACTCTCCATTTTGCTTACCTTAACGATCACTAACATCCTCCAATAAATTAAAAACCACCTCTTCTTTCTACCCCCTATAATGATCACCAGCAAAGGCCCAATAAACCAACAAGATCCGAAGAACTAAGTAAAAATGATCACTAACAAAGTTTAAGAAAACTTTTTTAAAATGTGTGAAGGGAAGAATTGCAAAACCAAAGAAAAACACTATTGAATCAAGAACTTCAAGGTCACACAAGCATTGACACCAAATATTTCTAATGGTACATTTGAATGAAAATTTTAAAAATTGAATTTTTACATTCATCCAAATCAAATTATTTTTTATTAACCTAAATAGTGGCCAAATTTTCAAGAAATCTAAAAAGCACATGTTGAAGGTCACTTTTGGACATTAATTAATGATTTGATAATTGTTTATCAAACTTGCCATGGTACTACAAAATGTGTGCGTTAGATACCTATTTGGAAATATAAGGGTACAAAAATTTATAGACCAATATAATATTAACAACCAAATAAATTATACTTAATGAAAAATTAAAAGAAAGGAACTTTAGAATGAAAAATAAAAAATATAACACCTCCATTTTTAAAATTAAAATAAATAAATAAGAAAAAAGAAAAAAGAAAGAAAGAAAAAGAAAAAGAAAAAAACCTTCAACAAATAGCTACAAGCCCAAAAGTGTGAATTTGTGATGAACCTAATTTGTTAAAATTTTCTATTATTATTTTTTAAAATTCTAATTACCTAGTATTATCCCTAGGTCTTTTTTTTTTTTCTTTTTTTGCTTTTTTCCCTTTGACCTTTTCCAAGTCCAACAGGAATCGAACCCTCGACTTGTTACTTCTTCTTGTTGTGCCTATTACCGTCCAGACGATAAGACCGACCGCGCGGCAACCGCGCGGTTGGACACAGCAGCCGGACGTCCTCGATCCGGACACGCTCGAGAGCGCAGCGAAGAAGGAGAAGAAGAGTAAGAAGAAGAAGAAGACGACGACGACGAGAAGGAGAGAAGACGACGACGAGGGAGGTGCGTGAGGAAAACCGAGGAAAGCCAAGAGCATAATCATCGTCGCTGTTGCCCTTGAGAACACGCTTATTGTGTTTTTTTTTTTCATTTTCCTCACTGTTGAACTTTATGGCTGCGTCGAGAGGCTGATTGTCTTGGAGCATTCAGGCGGAGTTTCTGGGGAACTTTTTTTTGCAATAGCCATGTAAGTCGCCCTTTCCCGCTTGTGGTTTCCCCGTTCTGCAAAACCTAGAGCGGGGAGGGAAGGGAAGGGAAGGGAAGGGAAGGGATCGGAGAGCGTGTACGGTGTGTGTTCTTTTTGTGTTTTGTGTTTTGTGCTTTGTTTGTTTGTTTTTTCTTTTCTTTTTTTGCAAAGAAAAAGAGAAGATGCGGAGTGTTTTCTTTCTTTTTGGTTAACAGTTCATTATTTTCTTATAGCGCCAATGTGCGTTTGCGTCAAGGAAGTTGCAAGAAGAAAGATGCGTGTATGTGTCCAAAAGAGATGGATATTGGTTTACCTCTAGATACTTTGGTTTTGCGGCCACCAAGAACACAAATGCTTGGCTCCAAGAAGAAAATTATTCACTTGTGTCGGAAGAATACGGATTGATGTATACATAGAGAGAGAGAGAGTCAGAGCTACGTCTTTTTCCAAAGAAATGCCTACAATCCAGTTGCAGCAACGAAGAGGCCGTTGAGACACAGACAGGTGGACACGGAAAGAGTTAGGGAAGAATGAAGGGAACAAAGGTTGGGTTTGGATGATGCCTTTTTGCAGGAGGGCGTCAGTAAACCGGCCGCCGACACCTGACGTGAGCAACGACAAGGAGTCCGAGCCTACACTTCAGGAGATTATAAATGTCAAGGTAGAGAAGACTAGACATCTTATTGCAGAAGTGTCTTTTTTGTGATTTTTATGTCTGACAGGCGGCGATGTTATGGTTTTTAACAGAAGCTAATAGGGATTTAGCTACTGTATGTATATAGATTCAAGTCTCTCTGGCATGATGATGATGTTGAATATATGTTTCTATGAGCAAGGCTGCTGGATTTTGACAAAGTTCTAATGACATAAGAAATCACATATGCTGCATGTACTTTGAAGACAAAGAGACAATGACACTCATGTAGTTTAGATCCTTTAACGGTGCAGTATTATTTCACTAACAGCAAGTTGATTGAACTGAAATGGGGGCCAGTTGAAGCAGTGGTTGTCCTGTCAGGAACCTTAAGGGTGAAAAGAGGGACTTAGTCAAGGGTTGTCACAGGGTTCTTAGAGCTTTGGGTTTTGGGTCTGTCTTACTAAAGCCTGCTTTTTGTTCAGGAGAGAATAGGTCTATTGCTCACCCTATAATGTTCCATCAAGAGACAGGAAGAAGGAAGTTAGGGTGCTTGTGTTCTGATGGAAATGAATGGATGGCTTCAGTTGATAGAAAGTGGGGAGAAGGAGAGATTGAAAGAGTTGTTACGAGAACGGCTCATCGAATGTGGTTGGAGAGATGAGCTCAAGGCCCAATGCAGGTAATGGACAGGACCTGGCTTTCTGTCCCTATTGATCTTCCCATGTTTCTCTTTTTATCTTTGTTTCTGGAAAACATGGTGAGCTATGTTTTGGAGTTGAAAGGAAACCCTTGTGGATTGGGAGAAAGAAGGAACATAAACAAAGTGAAGAATCTTGATGGTTTTTTGTCCATTTCTCGGGTGCTCAACCTGAAACTTAATTTGATGAGGAATCAAAAGTCTGCAATGTAATGGAGATGTACACAGTACAAAACAGGCAAAAAGCCAGGCTTGTCCTGAAATATCTTTAGCTGAAAGAGCTTAAAGAGGTTGAAAGAAATTAAATATGGATGCAATTTGGTACCTGCAGTATAAATGTGTACTTAAGGCACGTGTACATTGTAGTTTACACAGTCTAAACTACAAGGCAGGTCCATTACAGAGGCACCTTACACTCCATAAGATGCTGTCCTCATGATGGAGGCACCTTATGCCCCTGTGAGGTGCCATCCTCCATATGTAAATAAGAATCAGCCAGTGCTTTACAGAGGTGAAAACGCAGAGAAAGTGGGAAGGAAACAGAAAGAAAAAGTCTGGAAAGTAAGCTTAAAACTTTTTCCTGCCCAAATATGGCTTCAAAACATAAATTGGATGGATTGGCTGAAGCAGGGCTTTCACAAGGAAGAAAGGCCGTGCCAATATCACAGTTGATGACCTTGTACGCACTATAACACCAAAAGGTAGAGGTATGTTGGCTTTGTCAGCAAATCCCTCTGTTTACCTTTCTCTCAACTTTAGGCTACTTGTTAGGCAACTTTTTCCTTGCCTCAATGAGCAGGAATGTTGGAATGGCTCTTCTTTCTTCTGATGTGGTATCAGAAAGATGGATATTAACCACTCTGCTCTGAAATTGTATGTGTGGACTGGTGCAGCTATGGTGCCAGATAATGTGAAGGCTGAACTGTTGCAGCGAATTCGTTCATTTCTTTTGTCTGATGCCTTGTGGCCTTGATATGGCCTGAGCAAAGGCTTGCACAACTTGAAGCGGTGCATTTTTTGTGCCTTACAAACTATGGCCCTTCTGACTTTGTCATGTTTGTTCAGATATATTATCTTTGTTTGTTTGCTTACATGCACAGTGCTGTGTGCTCTTATTCTCAGAAAGGAAACTCTTGTGTACTGTGTATGCAACCAAAGACCAGATTTTAAGTTTCTATACCAGTATTCCTTTGCAATATGTTGACATAGACATGAGTGTGTGTGCACAATGATGGATTTCATGAAGTGCAGTCTCAGTATTTTACTTGAGGAATAACACCTGACTGGATTGTTGCATTTCAGTAGAATTAATGTCTGACACTGGTACAAGATGTTTGAAGAGTGTATTCTGGGTATCCAGCAGGTTTTATATGTCTAACCTGAGTGGATGTTTAACTTTGTGTGACAATGTGTGATAAGTGCCGTACCAAGAGACACATGACTGAGCAATGGCTCTTGTATTTCACAATGTCACTGCAACTGCTGCTGGAGCTGAGATGTGTAAGGGTATGAAGTGATTTGAGGCATTGCAAACTACAGTCTGTGCAATTGCCAATTGTAGTAGAAATTTAGAACTGTAGAAACTAATGAAATTGGGGTATCTGTTGAAAACATCACTACTGTCTCATTCTGGATCTGAGATGTATTCAAAGCATTTGAATCAATGGATTCCATTTAAACTTGACCACATAACTTTTCAGTCAGATCATGGATGCAAATTGGAGCTTGTTCAAATCCGGAGATGTCACATCATGTAAGGTAATTTGTCTTCTGGAGTCCTATCTGACAGCAAATAACTAGTGACTTGAATGGAGCTGAGTTCAGCATACAGGTAGACCTATCCATTGAGACAGGGTTCATGGGTCATGTGGGAACTTTTTAGGGGTGTGGAAAAAGGGTGTAGTTGTATTCTATAGTGGGAAACTTATCCAGCTGAAACAGCTCTATTTGCACTAAAGTACCCTCTGAAAAAGAATTGGGATTACAAATTATTTGTTTTGTGGCACCTGACAGACATGAGAGTTGTAAATGTTTCAACCAATTTGTACATGGAGCAGCCACAAAATGATGTCTTTTTTATACCAAGTTTGGCTAGTCTCTAGATTCCAAAACAACAGGCACTTTCACTTTTTTGTCTCCTCGCAGAATTTCCACCGTCACCTGCAGCAGCACAGCTCCCACATGATGACATCCACGTTACTCCAACTGTACAGCAAATTGGCCCTCAAGGTGTGCATGCAATCTCTCCCCTTGCATGAGATTTCTGTAAGAAACAAACGTTGCAAACTCCCTTGCTAGGTCATCACCATTCACACAAATTACTCTGCTACAATTATGTTTGGTCCTTTCTCTTATCAATTGGAAAATTGGCTCTTCCATCAGCAAAGTTGACTGGGGATGTGATCAGAGGCATCTATAAAAATTGCAGACAAATCTCCACATCAACAATTTGAAAATAATATCACAACGAATGTTGTCATAACTGTGTGAAGACAGCGGCACAGGAGAGTTTACCGTATCTCCAACTTTACACCGGTCCAAGATCTTGTAGAGATCACTGCCATTTGAGACTTTTTGGCTATTCAATGATGTGATAACGTCACCTAACACAAGGCGACCATATGAGTCCCGTTTTGTTGACCTGAGCCCCTGCAACCCCCCATGATTCCCCCAACCCTAATATCTTTTTAGATCTTCACAAACCAAGTGCACAAGCCAAGTGCATGATTTCTCTTCTTGACTACAGTTTCAACTCACATGTATTGATATGTGTTCTGCTGCAATTAATACACCAATGAAAGTGATATCTTCTAGAGCAATAGAGTATAAAGGATATATAGTCGGATTGAGTGATTACAGCTTTGCCAGCTGGACCGCTAGCTGGGGCGTCTAAAACAAGAACACCACTTACGCCCAATTGTTCTACTGATTGATCAGGTGCAAAGGAGATGCCAAGCACCGGGCGTGTCACTTTTCCAAACTTCACAATCTGTTCTACAATCCCACTCACCTGCACATCATCACCTGGTAGATCAGATTGTTTTCTAGGTGAAAGCCCTGCACACCCACCTGAGACCCAACTGGAGATGCACTCCACCAAAACTATGTGGACCTGGAAGAAGAGGACACAATCATTTTTTGACACACAACATGGGAAGAGGGTTTTTAAGAGAGATATTGCCATCACTCACAGTGTCAACAGGAATGGAGAACCCCACACCCGATGAAGTGCCTGATGGTGAGTAGATTGCAGTGTTAATGCCAATGAGATTGCCTCCACTATCTAGGAGTGGTCCTCCACTGTTGCCTGGATTTATAGCAGCATCTGTTTGGATTACATCCTGTATTGGTCTCCCTGTTGCTGCTGAGCTAATCTCCCTTCGTAATCCACTACAAGTCGATGCTCATTCACAGTATTTTAAGACCAATTTTACAGACAGCAAGCAAGCTTCTCAAAAAACTCACATCCTAGAAGGTCCAACATGTATGAGAAGAATGGGAGTGGATTTTATGAATACACTTTGTTTGGAGGTACCTTTTGGACCTACCATGCAATTCTGGCAATGGTGAGAGAGCATGGATGGAAAAACAATCAACAGCATTACAACTCAGTGAGGTTAGGTTCTATCTACCTGTCTCAGTGGACAACAACTTGAGCAAACCTCTCATTTAGGGATCTGAAAATTTGAAACAAAAGCACCTTGGGCATAGAGGTACCTGATGACACCAGTCGTAAGTGTATGGTCAAGCCCAAACTGCAGAGATAACAAACAAGAACAGAAAACGAGAAGCTTGACTAGTCATGCACTTGACACTCCCATTTCTATGACTTACTACTATAATGATCTTAAGTGAATAGAGTATTCTTCAACAATAGAGAATCTGGACAGTCTACACATACAATTGTCTAATTCCAGAAACAGTTGATTTCAAAAACCTTCTTTGTTTCCTTCAAGCATGAATCAGGGGAGAATAGATTTGAAGGAAGAAAAGCAGATTACCTTCTTTGTTCCTTCAAGCACACATCAGGGGAAAACAGATTTTGGAGGAAGAAAATCAGATTACCGGGTTTCCAATGGCAAAGACTTTTTGACCAACAAGAAGGTCAGAGGAGCTGCCCACAGGTAGGGGACGAAGCTTGTCCTCGGGTGCACTAATGTGCAGCACAGCCACATCTTTATCCTCATCATAGCCAACCACATCTGCCTCATAAACTGACTGGTCCCCCAATGTGACCCTGACATGAACCAACCCGTGTTATTCACAGTTGTTCGGTCAACTACTACCCCTTTCCTCATAACAACACACTTGCAATTTTTCTGGTGCAATATTCTACCCTAGTCCTACAACCCAAACACAGCACTCCAGAGTTCTTCAGCCTTGCATGGGAATGAGCTCAGAGACATACATTGATGCAACAAAATAAAGGGTCTCTTTCTCCTACTCATATGACAGATCTGCTAGTGCAGCTAGAAGTATCTTGCTCTTTTCCACTACCTGACTGAATCCCTGTTTTGAAGGTCTTGAGAAGGATGTCCACAGAGAGACTAGAAAAGACCTAAAGACTTGGTCCTCACCAGAAATAGAGCATTGATGTGAAACACACAAAGGCATTCTGGAGGAAGCTCATGTGAGCAAGCAAACAAGCTCCATAATGGATCCACTCAAAATTAAGGTGGCATCCCCTTTTGTTGCACAACTATGGGACTTTGAATAAATACAGTCAATTGCAATAAACTAGAGCTTGATTGCAAATGCACTCACCACTTTGAATTTCTTGAGCCACTCAGCAATCTATTGCACATAGCCTTTGCATATTTGCAGAGACTGCTGTGTTACGACTCTGAATTTAAAAACTGCATTCAAGAATTGAATATCCACAGCTCATAGGATTTGTGCTGAAAATCCTCTGAATATCCTCTGAAGATCAGAGGTTGGGGCGCAGTACGAAGCCCTTGCAGCAATTGGCAGTAATAAGCAGAACAATCAGCACTCAGGAGCTTGTGAACGGTCTCAAGAAAGGCAATCAAGAATTGACATCCATGGCTCATAGGATTTGTGCTGAAAAACCCTCTGGAAAATCCTCCAAAAATAGAGATTAGGGTTTGTTACAAAGCCCTTGCAGCAATCCACAGTGATGAGCAGAAAATGATCAGGAGTTTGTAAAATGATCACAAAAAGGCAATCAAAGAAATTGTACATCCACAGCTCATAGGACTGATGTGGAAAATCTGCCAAGAATCCCCTGAGAATCCTTCGAAAATCAGAGATTGAGGTCCATTACAAAGGCCTTGCAGCAAATTGGCAGCAATGAGGAGAACGATCAGGAGCTTGTAAAATATTGGAAATGGGCAGTGATGGAGTAGAACAACCACAAGCTCATAAACTGATGGAAGTGGGCAGTGATGGAGCAGAACAATCAGGAGATTGTAAAATGATGGAAATGGGCAGTGATGAGCATGTGGAGCTTGTAGATGATGATGATAATGAGGGCAACCGCACATACCGAAGGTCTGAAGCTCCTCGAATGACATGATAGTTGGTCACAATGTGGCCTTTCTTGTCCCATATAAACCCTGATCCTGAGCCTTGTGGCACCGCCATCACATCCAGTGTAAACACATCCCTCCTGCTTCATGTACAACACAAAACAGAAAAGACCCACAGTAGAGGAGGAGCAAAGAGATTAGCTAACTGCTTTGTTTTGTTTGCTCCTGCATGTCTTTTTCAAATAGTATGTATCTTGCTCTGAAGAAAAAAAACTGAAACAGAACACACAGAGATGGGAAGAAAATGGAGATGGGTCATGGGGAGGAGGAGGTGAGGAAAGAAATGCAAAAGATTACCGCACGGCTAGATTGGTTATGTACACAACAGATGGAGTGTTTTCCTGAAAGAGTTGTACGGTAGCCAGTTCATCGCCTTGCAATTTTCTGGGAGCCATGACAAGCGCATTTGAAGGTTCCAATCCCGTGCTCATCACGACAACCGCAATGACAATGGTGACGACCCACATCAGGATTTCAGATGGCAGCATTTTTTGTGGAGAAGAAGAAGAAGAGAAAGCAGCAGCTAATCTGTTCGCCACCCAATTCCTGACTATCGCGGTGGGCGTAGTCTTTACTACTAGAGCGGAATTGGTGGCAGCAGCTCCTTCCCAGGCTCTCTTTCTACTACACAAGTCGTAAATCTCCGGCAACCCTTTGGACACTCCAGCAGGTTCGTGGGAATTCCACCACTTGGTTACGGATCGCCGTCCCTTGTGACGACTCCACAGCTGATGCTTCCTCGTGATCAAAAAACCCGGATGAGGAGAAGACGAAGAAGAAGGAGAAGAAACGTAGAGTCTTAAGCAAAGGTGTCTCTCTTCTACTTGTCCGAGAATGAGTAGCTGAACTCTAGCGTTAGGAGAAGACGCAAGCCCGAATTGTGAGCTCAATTGGGTGGTGAAACAGCTCTTCGGCTTGCACGAAACGCAAGAAAGAGATGGTGTAAACGCCATTTCTGGAGCTTGAAATCCCGAGCTCTCTCTCACGTTCTTCCTCTCGCGCGCCTGCTCTGCAGGGAGGATGAGGAGAAGAAAGAGGAGGAGGAGGAGGAGGAGGAGAACATTATGGATGATTTTAGTGTCTAGATGGATGCATAATGGAAGCATTTAGACGATAACAATAAAGAGAAGCTGTTCTATCATCCAACGGTTTTTGCATCCTTCAGAGAATCGCATCCAAGTAGAGAGAGGTAGAAGTAAGTAATGTGAGACTGCAGCGTGCTGTGAGTGTGGGAGGAGGAGGAGGGCAAGGAGGACGACAAGGAGGGCAAGGAGGAGGAGGAGGAGGAGGAGGAGGGTGTGGAAGAAGGGGGGAAGAGTTAGCTGCAAAGAAAATCAAATGACAGGGGTCTTAGCTTCTATCATTTCACTAGGTTCCTTCTTGAATGCAAATATTAACCCCCAAGAATTCAATGTCGAGCAAGTCCACAAGGACACTAATTCATACTGGACTCTTGAATGGATTGTGAAAAATGGCAAAGATTTGACAAAAGTGCAAATGTAAGTTCTGTAGTTCATTCTTTGCCAAACACATCATTCTAGAATGCCAAAAAGCCAATCAATCTTGATTAACAAATCTTCCATTCAAGAAATGACTGAATCTTTCTTGTGAGAAGACTTACTAAAGAACAACAGATGTTTTCTGCATTAGGCTGTATACAATTCCAAGAAATGCATGAACCAAAAACAACACTGGTTAAGACTTATCCTCAAAACTGTAGCACAGAATACAACAGTCATGCTCTATTAAAGGTCGCAGGAAATGATCCATGATGTGAAGCTATTTCAGGTTCAATCTTCTTCATCTAATTAGAGCAGGCAAGTTAGCACGAATCAGCAAAGATGTGTTTACTATATATGGAAGAGAGGGAACGAAGAAGACGCATGCGGGCGGAGACTTTTTGTTTTGTTAGGTACTACCTACTCGGACAACGTCGTTTGCGATTCACACCTGGGATGTTACACATTACAAGCGTGAACACTAAAAATAGCGAGAATCAAATCGTGCCAGAAGACAAGGTGCAGAAAAGTGAAGTAATCAAGCCAGGAACAGGTATCTATGGCTGCAAAAACAAGCTCTTGAAGGTAGGTAGAAGCAGAGGATCGAGAAAAAAATAGCAGAGTTCTTGAAAGGTAGAAGAAAAGGATCTAGGAAAAGGAAGTTCGAAGAGCTGATGTATGCAGCAACAGGTGAGAGAGAGAGTAAACACAACAGGAGTAGGAGAAGAGGGGAGAGGGAGGAGGAAGACAATGGCGAGCGGTAATACCAAGCAAGTAGTGCTGATAACCGGATGTGCAAAAGGAGGAATCGGGCACGAGTATTGCTATTTCTTTGCAGAGCGTGGCTACCAGGTGTTTGCATCCGATGTTCAACCGCTGGAGAGCATGAGCTCGCTGCTGGAACACGGCATCCACGTCTTGCAAATCGATATTACCTCTGAGGAATCAGTACGCGAGGGCGTGGAAGCTGTGATGAAGCAAGCAGGTCGCATAGATGTTTTGATCAACAATGCCGGGATAGGCCTAATGGCACCGCTCGCGGAAGTGCCGATGGCCCAAGTGCGTCGGATATTCGAGGTGAATGTGTTCGGCGGTCTCTCGTTGGTGCAAGCCGTGGTTCCACACATGGTGTCTGCAGGTGGTGGAAGGATAATCAACGTTTCTAGCATGTTAGGTCGCATCGCATTGCCATGGATCGGTCCTTATTGCGCAACCAAGGCTGCTATCTTCTCTCTTTCTGATACGTTGCGAGTGGAATTGAAACCTTTCAACATCGATGTTATTACCGTCACTCCTGCTTCGGTTAGATCCAACATCTACAAGGTCTTTGCATCCAGTCTGCAACACAACAACAACAAGGAGTGGAGCTTGTACAAAGGATTTGAAGCTGCAATGCTTAAGATGGCAGGGACAATGGGAATACCAGAATCCACTCCAGCAGCTGTGTTTGCCAAGAAGGTACTTGAAGAAAAACCCTCTCTGCATCTATAATCCAATCTCTCTTCTTGCTCATCTTTCGAGGCTTGTTCTTGATGCTGCTGCTGCTGCAAATTTGCAAAAACATCTTAGAAGTTTGCTTACAGAGAGACAGACATACCCCTTCAGGAGCATCGTTCAGCAACAGAAGCAATTTCATTGTTTCTTTTGCAGTCAAACAAAATCCTCTATCTCTGCCGAAACACTTCTTCTTTTTCTTAGTGAATTAGTACTTAATGCTGCATGTCCTTTGCATGTCACCCCATGCAACAGACATGCAAAGTACAAGGAGCTTTTAACAGGAATTTGGAGCTTTTTAACACATGCTTCTTTGATTTTACCGGAGGGTCCACAAACCTAACATTTCTGTATATGTTTTCAACTTTGCACCCTCCTCCTCATACTAACAGACAGGGTTCTGGCACATTACTCGTGCAGGTTGTCTTCTGTGTTTATGGTGTCAGGTTTCTCCTTGTTTTCCTATTTTCTCCTATTTTGCTGATGATAATATAAGTTGTCAATATGTGTGAAGATATTAATCATGTGCTCAAAATACATGGCCAGCAGCAATTGAGTGTGTGTGACCATGCAGGTAGTGACAGTGGTAACAAGGAAGAATCCTCCAATTCGATACACTGGTGGGCACATGACAATGTCCTTAACTTTATTAACCTGGTTGCCAGCATGGTTACTTGATATTGCCAAAACTCGTCTCTATGTCTTCAAGAGACCTGTACATAACAACAACCATGGTGATTGAGTTACAAAGAGTAGTGAAGAATCATACACCCACAAGATTGTCAAATCTGCAGTTTTGAGTGTATTGCGGCCAGGAGAAGAATATGAGTGAAGGCATCTCCCATCATCAAATGTCTTCCTCTTACTCACTCTTTCACTCACAAGTTGATTGCCACAAAGTTTGATTAGAAAGTGCTTGCTCACTATTTTCCAGTTGGAAATTGTAGGACATTTGTGTGCACATGAAAGGTGCATGTTTGGAGCTTTCAATCCATTCATTGATGCTTGTTACACCTACAATAAAGGAGTTGGATTCAAGAGTCCTCATACGCCATGGAGATGAAAAAGCACATGTTAATTTTCTTTTCCTGTAGGTGGGTAGGGACAAAGAGTGATATAGTTAGGCTTGGAAGAGGTAGGTTCAGATGGCACAAACAAACATTGGTTTTTTTTTAATTATATTGATTTTTCAAGTTCATTTTGGGTGACTAGTTTAAATGATGACACCATTGTTACAGTTGTGGTTATTGTAGGTAACATCTAGCATGGTCACTGGTGTAGTGGCCAGGGTTTTTTTAGTCAATTATTTACCCAAAAATGAGCAAAATTCGTAAATTTGACACTGGAAAAAAATTAATTCCTACAAGTTTCACATTTTTTGTCAAAAAAATGATAAAATTTGTGGGAAAAAACATTGGCAGTTACTAGGGAAAATTAACAACATATGGACAAGCTGAATCCATAATGACTGAAACCCTTACTTATAAAAATGCCCAAAATTCTGAAAATTATATCATTAACATGCTGAAAATCTGAAAGAAGCTCTCAAACACATTAGCTTCATTATTTAGTATAATGCTGAATTGTAAAATATTATTATCACTTTTACTGCTGAACAAAAATGACAAAATAAAACTAATTATCAAGCACCTTGATGCCAAACTAGGCTAGGTACTATGGTAATAAAGCTTATGACGAGCAATGTACTATTGCAATTTCTAGCCCTATTTTCTACAGGTTTAATTGAAAGGATATAAAAGGATTCAATGAGTGCATTCAACATTGCGTATATAGGCATCAACAAATTGCTTTTGTTTAAGGGTTTTAGGATTGCTTCTAAGGGGGAAAAAAATTGTGGGTACCTTAACCCTTAACCCCCTCACTAATTAACAGAAGCATGAATAATGACTCCAAATTTCATACATAGATTGCAACACACAAATGTAATGCATTGCTTCTTTACTTCTTTCAGATTTAGATGCATCAACCAAAAATAAATCAATCATATGACAATATAAGTTTCTTGGTGAAGTTGAACTTAGTCTAGGGAACATTCAGAAGCACATACATATGGCACCTCCTATGGTGACACCATAATCTTGTAGTTCAAACTATCTTCATACATCTAAAAAGATCTTTGTGTAGCAAATGGGTAATGCTCTATGTTTTTTTTTTTTTTTCCTTTTTTTGGTCTGACTTGTTTTTATGCTTTTTTTTCCCTAGGGTTTTAAGGTTCCCCTTGCTTTGTTAAGATTTGAAGAAAGCTTATTTTTTCTCCTTCTCTACACAACTTCAATGTTTGTTTTGGTTTGCATCTTGATTTGTTGACCTTTAGGATTTCTCTTACTACTAATAAGACTTTTTCTACAATTTTTGGCATCTAGATTTTGTTGTAACCTTGTTGCATATTTGTGGTTTTTTTCCTTGACAAACTACAAGGATTCTTATTAGGGTCATATGTCTTGTAAATGTGAGTGAGCCATTGCATGTATGTAGCTCAAAGGCTCTCCAAGCTCAAATGGTTTAGGGTTTAGGGTGTATTACACTTATTTGATGCGAGCTACCAACAAAAGAATGCATATAGTGAAGCAACAATCACAACTCTCATGCAATTGCTCATTTGGAATGAAATTCATTGGAGTTATGGAATCAATAGATAAAAGGAAAAGATTTGATACCATACCTCTCTATTCATGCCTAGTGGATGATGATGTCCACCTTGGAAAAAAAAACAATAGTTTTTTTCCAAGGATGAAAAGAACAATTTGTTTTAGTAGTCACATTCATTACAAATCACAACATTGTTTTTTGAATCAATATTTTGGGGTGCAAGTACAAACTTTTACTTTCTCTAATAAGTTTTGTGTGTGCTTATGTAAGGTGGCTCTTTCAATTTGTGTGTAGATTCAAAATAAAAGAGTATGTCATGTTTGAACATCCAATTCAAATTTTGGAAATCATTTCCCCCATACAAACACAGAAAGAACATGTGTATGTATGAAGAGACTTATTATGGTGAGGAGCCATAGTTAAAGGAAAATTTAATGTTGTTCATTGGACAACCAATTCTCATAGAAATTGATATAAACAACATGAAAGTGGAGCTCCCTTTTTAATACCAATTGTTGGTATCACAACAATGGTGACACAATCTTTGAAAGATTGTCAAACCATCAAAAAGGAAAGAAATCCGGTTACTTACCATGGTGACACAATTTTTGGAACCTTGTCAAACCATCAAGAAGAAAAGAATTGGGTTGTTATTTCTAAGTTTTCTTCAAAGATATCCTTATGTAAAAATGGTTTGATTTTTTATTGTTTATGTTTTGATAGTGAGTAATGCACATTATTAAGTACTATTTGTGTCAATTGCAAATGTGGTGGTGTGGATGTTGAATTTCAACCATCCAATGGCAATTGGGGGCATAATTGATCATTAATAGAAAAACCCCATTTTGTGACTGATCTTAAGTGACTAAAAATGACGTTTATGACTATTTGGTTTCCAAAATAATCACAAACAACACTTTTAGTGGCCTATAATAAATCACCCAAAAAAAAAAATTCTATTAGTATATGAAAGAGTTTATAAAATATTGATCTTGGATCATTCCTACCATGATTTATTGTTTCCACTTATCAAAGTTGCTAACCTTCACAAACATGGGATCACACTATACTTTATGCTAAAAAAGGAATGCCAAAACATTCCCAATGTACTAATGGTTAATTTTGTTCAACCTTCACAAATAAACATTCAAATGACCATTTTGAATGTTTTGAAGTGTGAAGTGTGAAGTGTGACTTGTGAAGTGTTCCACTTCAATTTTTCTTTTTTTCTTTTTGAAAACATGTAATCAGAAAAATGTCTAGATCTATGAGGGTTAATGTTTAATTAAATCCCTACTTACACATAGGTAGGTTGTATAATTAAAGCCTTGGGTGGGACAAAAGTTGGGAGTTCGGGGTGAGTCAGGAACACAAGTGGGAGTTGAGTCGAGCGGAAGTTGGGAATCAAGGCAAGAATTCAGGGCAAGTCAAAAGCATGGGCGAGAATCAAGAGTCTCAAGGCGAATCCAAAAGCGAAACAAAGCGAGAGTCCAAAGTCCAAGGTGAATCCGGAATTGGGAGCATGGGCGGGAATCCGAAATCTCGCATGCAAGTCGAATGGGAATTGAGGGTCCTGAGCGGGAGTTGGAAGTCAAAGCAAAAGTCTAAGGCGAGTTAGCAGCACGGGCGGGCAAGAGTCTAAGGGGCGAATCCAAAGGCAAGAGTTGTGAGTCCCACAAGTAAAACCTCACACAACAACCACCCATCATAAAAAGACCTTAACAAAATGAAAGAAAAAAACCTTACACATTTTTGGGATAGGATCACCCACATGCTTACAATTTGATTCTTGAGTGAAAGCATACTACAATGACCCCCTTTGGGGTACTTTTGGGTTTAATATTATTTTACATTTAATTTTGAAAATCAATTTTGGTTTTTGGGCCCTACAATTATTTTTTTACAAAATTAATGTTATGCAATATTATTCAAATAATAATAATAAATTTCATTATCTACATTGAAAGATCCATGAATATATTTATAGTATACATTAGTATAATAAGGCCATTGTCTCGTTTTGACTACATTAATTTTAAGGTTTCATTAATTATTAAAATATTCAATTTTAATGATTTTTTTAAAAATGGCCCATTTAGCTATGCTTGTCATCTTCCATGTGAATGTGATTACTTGTCAAATTTTCAATTTACCACACATTTATCACAATTTTGTTGGAAAAAACTCATTTTTTGAAATGAAAATTTTCAAATTAATTACATGGTATCCAAACATGGTTCAAACAATGTGAATGACATGGTTCAATATACCTTCAACTTTCGTAAATATTAAAAATCATCTAAATTATTTTTGGAGTATATTTGTGTTTTGAATACATAAGTACATTACATTTGTTTCCACAAATGAACTTCAATTTCCCACTTTATAAAATGAAATGAAATAGTTTTTTTCTAATATCTTGCTTGGGTTATATTATAACATAATGTGCAAAAATATTGTGAAATTCTTTCAAAAGTTTGAGGTGGGATAAACTCAAACATGTACACTCGTGGAAAGTAATACAATGTGACACCCCAAAGGCAGTTAGTGCAATGTGCTTTCACCTCCTTATGTATCCATACAATTTTTTTTAACGTCACAAAGTAGCCTTTTCTTATTATGCAACAAGTATCTCCTCTTCTCATTCATCATCTCAGATCACATGTGTACATCTATCTAATGCAATTCCAAGTCATTGATTGTTGTATTAGTTATTATCACTCCTATGAATGTGAACATCACAATTAGAAATTCTATTGTGGTATTTTATGCATTTAATTACAAACATTTTTTTTTAACTTGTCATTTTCACCCTTGCCACCTTAATTCCCATCTTTCATTTTTCAAAATATAATCAAAATTTGCATCCATAGGTTGTTGTCATTTGGTCCAATTTTTTTATGACTAAAATATCAAACATAATTAAACATTCATCATTGTGGGCAATTAGTCAATGAGATTTTAAAGGTCCACGAACTTGTGCAATGGTTTTTTTTAATGTTTTTTTCAAATGTCTATTCCCTTAAAAATAGGTGCAATCAATTTTTTTAAAAGTTGATTGCAATTTGTTGTGAGATTTGTCATTTAATGGAACTTCATTTTGTGAACCCATCACATTAGTCTTGAAAGGAAAATATCCTCATTCATTTGTTGGCATGACATCATGTATTTGTGTTGTTCATATTACAACTTTTGTTGAAAATATACGATGAGGTTGTATTTTTTTGTGTCATGTAAATAAGTCATATTTTGAATCACTAAAAATATTTGAGAACCCAAAGCTTGGGACTAAATAATTTGAATTTTGTTCACATATGAATTGATTTCAAGTTAAAACACAATTGACAACACTAACCTAGCTTATCATTAATCAAGTTATGATTTAATTATGCAACTAAACTAACATCTTTAACACTCACAATATATTCATTCTTCTTATTCATTAAACAATTTGCCTTTCAAGTTTTTCATCCATGCCTTGGTTTGGTTCTTAATAACATAATACCTTAACAAGATCAAAATTAATTAAATTAATTTTTAAATTGTCAAAAATTCAAAATGCCTAAAATTTGAAATTTGATAATGGTGACCAAGTCCAAGTCTCATTCACCTTCAAATTAGGCTTGTTGTACAATGCAACCTAAAGAAATGAAACTTACCCATTTGATGAGATGTTTTGATCTTGAGAATCATTGTTTCTTAATTCTTTAAGGTAATTGTTGATTATTGTTTTTATTATCTCCATTTAATCACTAACTTGAAATTTTTTGTGAAAATTCCAAATAGGTAATTTAAGGATAAACTTCTTTTTCTATTGCTACCAAAAGTATAACTAGATCATGAAAAAAATGACTACATTGCTCACAAGGTGGAGATGGTTAACATATTCCAATGACGAAAATTTCGAGGAACTGGTTTATGGGGTCTTTTTTGTATGGTCATCCTAGACATTATGACATTTAATTGTTTTTCATATTTCAATTGTAATGTGTTATTCAAGGTAGATTCCATTTTAAGCAATTTGCTTCCTACCCTTTTTTTGTTCCTGCTTTGTCTTGTCATCTCTATGAAGAAGATGGTTTGTTTTTGTTGTTGTTGTCATTAGGATTTGCATGAGCCAAATTTTTGGCTTGTGTGTTTGTTTTCTTGAGGAAGAGCCGCAAAGAATAATAGTCTCATGAAAGGAGTTACAATGTTGCCAAATAACAATGAGATGGAAAACGAGGCATGTGTAGGAGGCTTGTGTTTTTTGCAACTACATTTTGGCTACTTTACTCCTCATTTCTACCAACGAATATTTGGCCAAGTGGGTATTTTATTTTTTTTGAGTCCTTTATCTTTGTTGTTGTTGTTGTTGCGATTTGCTTTTGTGAAGCTTGATTATGTGTTTCTATTTGTTCTTCACAATGTGTTTCTATCTTTCTATCAATTAAATTGAGTATTTGTTTTTTTGTGGGCAGAAAGGGTTGAAATCTGATGAAAAATTAAGCCTTTACATGCATGAATGATGACTCATAGTGAAAAAGAGAAAAATTGCATTAACTAAATTAACTAATCTCTCTCTATGCGTCTTCTTTTTTTGGATATGAAACAAGTTCACAAGTGGAAGGCATGAGCAAGATTGAGGATTAATTCAACGCTACAAGTGAATATTCAATGAACAATAACACCTCCAGATTACCTTGGATTAGGTCTCCTTCGCCTCTATCAAGTCTCAAGTTTGGGATTGAGGTCAGTTACAAATCCTTGCTCCTCAAAAGTTTTTACATGTTTTACATGCACTATCAAGTCATACACAAATTAAGATCTATATGACATGTTGAACATCACGAAGATCTCACTTCTAACATGCCAACATGAAGGTCCACAGATTCTGCAAACGAAAATCCCCTAACTCTAGTCTTGTCAAATTTGCTAGACTGTCATGGATTAATATCTTGTATCTAATCATTTGAAAGAGAACTAAAAAACATAATACTTACTATTTTACCGAATGATGAACTTTTCATTCTACTATTCACCTTTTATTTTATAAATTTACTTGGTTTTTCAAGTTCTACATGTTACTTAAGACAAATGTAAATTCATGTACACAAGTGTTTTTGGGGTAAAGACACTTAGCTGGGTGGGCAAGTGAAGGAGCCTAGGATAAAGGCTTGACTTGTATGCACTCGATTAGTGAACTGGGTAGGCTATCTAACATGAAATGTTGTGCAATCTTCCATGTAGGCCTATGGGACTTAGGGCTACATAAACGGATGTCAAACTCCAAGAAGGTTTGACAATATTTTATGTTCCTAAAGCACACATTGTATCTATAGTTGTAAATTTTTAGCCATATTTTGACTTTGAAAATATTTAAGGAAATTTTAGAGATTTAGAAAGAGAGGCCTACCTCAAGGGCTTTTACCATATAAAAAATCCATGAATACTTATAGTACCATAAAGGAAGGTGATAATTTACATGTTAAAGAGGAACTCATTGTGATCAATTTCATAAAATAGTCTTAATATAAGATCTTTAATACTTATGAGTGATTATAGTGAGGTGACAAACATTCTGAAAAGGGATTCATGTGATCAATTTCATAATGTGAAACAAAGGATGTTAAAACTAAAAGATTTATGAACATGTGTGTGTGTATTCATATTTTTGAAGGTGCTAGTTTACATTGAAGATGGTTGAAAATAAAACTTAAAATTAACAAGAGGTGTGTCACACTATGGCCTTGCCATTTGCATTCAAAAATATCTTAAGGCAAAAGAAAAATTACAAAAACTCAAATGATTCACCATGCAAAAATATACCTATTACATAAGGGCCAAAATCCCTTAAATTACTATACTCTACAATGAATCTAGACATAATGTCCTTGCCTTATATACTTGAACATTTTCTCCTTTAGTGAGTGAACTACACATTTAACATTAGAAATTGATTTAATTTTGTTTTCCTACAATTAAAATAAAATGACTAACACCTTATGTAGCCCACAAATGATAAAACTACATTTGTAACATGACCACAGTTTCACATGTCAACCTCACAATTTGTGTATCATTTTACTTGATATGGTTCGTGGCTTAAAGTATATTTTTTCAATAGAAACATGTGTTGCTTGTTTTTGTGGAACAAAATTATGGGTCCTTGTTGTCTCTTCAATAGTCCAAAACAAGCAATGATATGCAAACAACTAGTCCTCACCCATATACTTGGTAAGCAACTACTTCCATTTTTATTTATGTGATTGTCTATATTGATGGACCTTCAACTCTTATCACATAAGAATTTCAAGCATTGAAATTAGAGACAATTTCAAGCTTGAAACCGGAGATGGTTTCAAAATCACTTGTAGTTGGCTCTATCCTGAATTCACAAAAGTATTTGTAAGTATCACCTCTAGGTTTTTTTACTTTCCACCTTTTTTAGCTCTTAGTTTTATTTTTCTTTTTAGGTTTTGAATTTCAATTTTAAACTATATTGTTGTTTGTTGTGGTTGTTGAAATGAATTGAATTCTCATAACACAAGGGGAAAACAAAACTAATGTCACTATGTATAGCTGTGAATTGAAATAGGTTCGAATTGATACCTACCATTTTCTCTAAATACCCAAATTCTTTATGGTTTTAGACTTTATTTTATACTTCTAGCAAAACTTAGAAGCATGGTGAATTGATTTTAGATTCACAATGGATAAATCCATATTTGAAATGTAGCATTTTTTTGAAGTGGGGTTTCCTTTTTTTTTTCTTTTTTCTTTGTCTCCACATGTAACTGAAATAGTCAAATTGGTTGTTGGTTCATTTGATATTTGAAAAGCTTTTGAAATTTAGCAATTCATGGGCTCTCTATATTGAAGCACATATGACATCTATAGGTGTACTTTGAACTATGACCATTTTTTTTTAGTTTAAGAATAGCTAAGGTTTTAAGTCATTAAATAACTATACTCCATTTCATGTGGAAGATTACTTAAAATTCAGCAATTGTGAAAATCAATTCTTTCCTTCTTTGCAAAATTTTGAACTTACACAATTACAAAGACACAACTCCCAACCTAAAAGGATTGGATGGCTCACTTTATATGAAGGGCCAAGAGGGTTACCCTTCTCCTATATGGAAGAATTTTTAAAAGACACAAAGTTAATTTCGATTCACAATATATGTTTAAAAATTTAGTTTTGATATGAATGGGTTATAATGTTATAGGTTTACTTTGTAACTCATTGTCAACACATTATTTTCTTTCCATAGTCACCTATTCATGGCATGTTTCTCATAATGAAATCTTACTCACTTCTACAAATGTAAAATACTTAAACTTTGTAGGAGGTACAACAAGTAACTATAATTATGGCTTTTTAGATGGTCTCATGTTTACAATTTTTCATAAATGTGTAATTCATTGTAGTTCTATTGAAGATGTCAAAAAAATTGAAGCACAATCATTTCAACTTCAATATAAGTAACTTTATTTACTTGCAAAAAATTCTCTCTTTGCAATTATATATATATATATATATATATATATAATCGTTGAAATAACAAACAAAAAAAAACTCATTATTCATTTGTATATTTTAGAAAATTTTAATGGCTAGGTCATACATCGAATCTTTCCCAAATGACATTGTAACAACATTGTTATTTCCAAGAACAATACACATCGTTACTTTAATGGAGGTAGATGAAGATCAATATTGGTATTTGTTGAAAAAAATGAAGCAAAGAAAATGCCATCAAAAATAGCAAGTCACATAACATTAATTGACATACATAAATGTGGTGACATGTTATTATCAACATTCAATCATCTACTCATTTTGAGAAGTTTCAATAGTGAGTGGAAAAACTTGTTGATAATACATTTGAATGGTCGGCAAACTTGCCAATGAAAACACCTAAAAAATATGGAACAAATTTATGGGAATCTCAAAGCACATTCACAATGTGGTGTTTTCAGAAAAATTTGAAAATTTTCTCAAAGCATTCAAAAAATATAAATTTGTCAAATTCAAGAGACGTGCATATCATTGATTTGGAAACCTTGCATGACAAATTACTTTCACTCTAATGGCATTTTATGGAAAAAATCCCATGTCAAAAATAAAAACTGATTATGCATATTCAAAAATATAGGACATAAACAATTTTTTGACATCAACATATCAATAATTCCAAATTTTATTAAAGGTGATTTCAAATACATCATAAATAATAAGATAACCTGATTTTTTAAAATAATAAATAAATAATTTAAATTTAATTCCAATAACATATATGATGATGAATCATTCACCTTCATTATATTTTTATCATTTGAATGAAATGATAAAATGTATTTAAAAAAATCCTCATTCATAATAATGTCATCATTTTTTATTATAACAAAGAGACTTTAAACATATTTATCACGTATATGTATTATCATAGTTATACAAAATGGAAAAGTTTGACAATTAGAAATTATAATCCCATCCAAACTCAAGGTAAGTGTCTTTACATCTACACAACTAAAAACAAACTCATATTTTCAAACATATGACACAAAAAATTTCATTAATCATATAAATAATTTTAAAATTATAAATCATTAATTTATTTGTAGGAATATAACATTTGAGAAACTATTTATGATCAATACGAAAAACATGATTATCACACCATCAACATAAAAGATGTTGAATGGGGTGCACTCCCAAAAGGTTCAAACTATTATAACATGCTTTTAAACCCAAAGACAAAAGAATCAACTTTTGCATTATTCATTGGAGTTGCAAGATTTTGTTGGGTGGGGAAAAAGGGAAATTACAATCAAGTGTTATTTGCTAATCCATATGCAAATGCAACATTTTACATCTTTTTGAATGAGTCAAAATTCATCAAAGAATATAAAAATAAAATATCAAAATGGAGTCAATATTAGAAAGAAAAATGTATTGATTTAACTTGGCATGATAAGTGAGAAGTTGTTTTCAAAAAAAAATTGCTAAAAACAAAAACCACAACAACAACATCAAGATTGTCTAAACCGACATGGAAAAAACAAAAAAACTACCATAGAAAATGACACTTTAGAAGAATTTAACACAATTGAACTTTTTTGATAAAAATAACAAATTAATTGATGGAAACACAATAAATCTAGGAGATCTAGTTTCCATCAAATGTTACATTAGATCTTGGAGACACTTTGCTTCCAAAAGGCACTGATTAACTTAAAAATTAACAACAGTTAAATTACTAGATCAAATAAACCTGATAAAAAATAGTTATGATACCCATAGATTTATCATATGAATACAATGTTTTTAAACCTTAAACCATTTAAACCATTTTGTTTAATTGGATAAAAAGACAAATTTGTTCATAAAACTCATTTGTTAATGTGGATATCTATTTTTTATTAATGTTCAAATTACCATTGCACATCATACATCATTATATCGTTTCATGTGCATTTAAATAAATTAGTTATTTGATTAATTATCATAGAATTATGAACTATATAATTGTATTTTGAACATTTAGATTTTTGTATCCACATATCAAATATCAAACATCATAAAATCAATAAAATAATTTTATCAAATTTGATTTTCATTATAGGTACAATTCCAATTAATTATTCATAATGAAAATTCAAACTACAATAGAAAAAAGCTCAAAAAAAGGGAGAATATATCAAAAAATAAAAGATAAAAAGAATGCCCACAAGTGACAATAGAGGAAAAACAATTCAAAAAAATTAAAAGAAGAATTTTAAAAATTAATGTTAATAGACAAAATATTTATTCAAATAATTGCAAAATATACCAATCATATGTTTTTCCACCACAAATCAACATGCATAATAACATGTATTGTCTAAAACAATTCAACAATTTCATAAAGAAATCCAACTTTGAATTTGGCAATTGTTGCATTTGTAATGAAAATAAATTTATACATGAACTAATAATATGTGATATTTCAAATTTTTATTTGAACTAAAACATATGATTTTTTTTTCAAGATGAATCCTAAATTTCATTTCAAATACAATATTGAATTCATCCTAGAAGAATTATTGAATGATACCAAACAAGCACATCTAGAATTAGAAGGATTATTGTTATCAAATCAAGGTATTTCAACTACTGAACATCAATTTTCAACATGTAAAACCTGTTACATTTCCTTGAAAAATAATAAAATGTCAAAACTTGCATTAGCCAATGGTTTGTAGATTGGCACCACACCCAAAATATTACCAAAATTGAGAATGGTAGAAGAAACCTTGATAACATGTTATCGTTGGCGTACCATTTTGTTCAAATTGAGGTATATTAATAAAGGGAACACAACAAGTCAACATGCATTCAAAGGAAATGTTGTAAGTTTTGCACAAGATCCCAAAAGTGCGGTAAAACTTTTAAACACATTACCATCATCATTATAATCATTATCTAATACTATTGCAGTACATTTTGTTGGAAGTTCACACCCACTTGTAGAATTAGTTAAAAATTGCAAATTATTATACATATGTAAATTTGTTGTAACCATATGGTTCACATGGTTAAAAATGAATCATATAAGATACAAAAATACAATTATCAATATGGATGTTTTAAACATGTTGCCTAAAAACGATATACTAGAGCTAATAATGAGATCAATGTTCCAATCAACAAATGTTGAACTTGCAAATGCCAAACATTGTATGAATATCATAGATTTGCATGAACAAAAAAAGTACAATGAAATTGAACATGTCATAGAAACATCAAGTCTAATAGATTTTGATGGCATAGACATAAATGAACACGAATAAATGACTAACACATTCCAAAATCTACATTGTAATCAATATTTATATTATAATCATCGCACCACAATGATAAATAAATACAATAATCCAAATTTAATAGCATGCATGTTTCCCACCTTATTTCCTTTTGGAATTGGTGTCCTCAAAATGAACAACAAACCCATAAAATTATCACTACAAACTCATGTAAAATATTTAATGAATTTGGACGAAACTCGTTATCAATTTTCAAAACATCATTTATTTCCATTTTTTGTATTCAACATATTACAATGTAGACAAATATGTCTTGGAGCTAAATTAACAACATCAAAATCATCAAATATGAATGAAAGAGAACTTTTCAATGAAATACAAACTACAAATTTCAATGACATTATTACTAACCCACAAAACATAAATTACAAAAAATATATATGTAGTTTATTATGACATTTAAAAGTTTTTAGTAAATATGTCATGGTTTCTAGAAGTGGTCATGCAACACAAAGAGACTAGATTTTTAGTATGATAACTTTTATGGGAATGCCAAGTTTGTTTTTCACTTTAAACCTTACATTTGTTCATTATCCTTTGTTAGAAGTTTTAAGTGGAAAAAACATAAATCTTGATTTATTCTATGACAAAAATATGCTAACAAAAAATGAATGATGCAAATACGCAACAATAAATTCAAGTTATATTTGTACACATAATTGTCAATGTTATTTTCAAATATATGTTACAAGTGAAAAACATAAAGGATTTATCTAACAACAATTTTGGTGTTCTCAGTCACATAAAAGCTCATTATGGATGTTATGAAATTGCAAAAAATGGCAACTTACATATCCACACGTTATTATGGTTTAATGATTATCTAGATCCCAACACACTTGTACAAACATTGCTTGATGATGAGAGTTTTTGACAAAATATGATTAATTATTTAAATGACATAATTACACAAGACATCATTCAATATCAATCATGTCTAATAACGATAGATACAAAGTACATTGATGACAATCTTGATAACATATATCCTTGCACCACCACAAGGCCACCAGATCCTAAAGAAAAAACATTTACAAAACTATTCCAAAATGACATTCATAAATTGATGAATATATGTAATTGACACATATGTAATCCAACATGTTACAAAACATATATTGATGTGTTAAAAAAAATTATGCAAGTATGGTTTCCCTCAACCTTTAGTTAATGAAACTCATTTCAACATTGAGATGAAACTTTTACATATAAAACGAATTGATAAATGGTTAAATAATGCAAATCCATCGATATTATCGACTTCAAGATGTAATCATGATTTGAAATTTGTAGCAACTTCTGGCAAAGATAGTAAATCATTGATTTATTACATCACAAAAACATCTATTTACATTTCACATATGTATTCTCTTTTGCAAATTGTAGTACACAAAAAATTAAAACAACAAATTCAAATTCACATAGTAATTACAATTCAATTGACAAAAATTGACATCTCTTCATACGTCATTTGAATACAATAGGATGTCGACAAGAAATATTGGTGACTAAAACAATTAATTATTTATTGAACTTACCAAATCACAAAATTGATCATGATTACACTTACATATCTTGGTACAATTTGTTAGCATGGGTGGATGAACAAGAAAAAAATCAAATTGTTCAAAATGAAAATGATATTGATGTCAATTATGAAACTTTCACAATTAATAAAAACTCATCAAATCAATAATATATCATACATCATTTTAGGATTGATTACCAATAGAGACCTACTCATTTTAATTCCCTATGTCCATATAAATTTTCTAGTAAGACAAACAAAATCAACAACATCTGTTGTCATAGATTTAATAATGAACAACTTCAATATAACACTCATAGCCTTTACGAATTCAAAGTACCAAAAATTATAGTTTTACAAAGTTACATTACCTTCACAAAAAAATGATTCTAAAAATTACATTTGAGCCATTGTATTTCATTTGTACATCATGGCGTACAATTTTTGACATCATATTAGATCTCACTATATCTTGGGAAATGACACTAAAAAATGTGTACCCAACATTTACTAATTTGTAAAAAACAAAAATTAAAAATATCAATATCTTACTTGAATGTAAATAATCAAGAGATGCAAATATATTATTGAGAGTATAATCAACACAACCTGAATTTGATAAACAAAACATATAAAAAAAATCAACAATGAATCCACTTTATGAAGATGATATTGAAAATGAACTCCAACAAAACATCCATGACATTAAAAAAACAAAACAACAATATACAAATAGAACTCAATCCTGAACAAATAGAAATTGAATATCTATTATGTAACACAATTATTAAAACCTATGCAACTAAAATAACAAAACATCTAGAAAAAATAAAAATAAAAACACAAAATGAAAATATCAATAGTCATAATGTAAATTTCATTATCAAACCTCAAGTTTTGATCAAACAATGGAATCAAGATTTGAAACTTCCACACATATCAAACCTTGATGAATCAACATCAGAAATTTCACATCCACACTCAAACACAACTTATACAATTGAGAATATAAAACCTAATCTATGCCACTTACCATTTAATGACATGCAATCATATGATATTGAAAACATAACATTCATTGATGAAACAAATATTTATTCACCATTACACATTAAAACCATCATAAAGGAAAAATACAAGTTAAATGATTTACAAGGCATTTCATTTGAAAATTTCATTGCAAATACAACAAATAATCAATTATTATAATATGTAGGAGGAGTTGCAAGTATTGGTAAAACACAAATAATAAGAGCTATCCAAGATTATTTTTTGAAAACGGGAAAACAACAAAAATTTAGAGTTGTAACATACATTGCAAATGTAGCCTTATTAATAAATGGAACAACGATACACTCTTTGTTGGGATTATCGATCGATAAACACACAACTATAAGCAAACCTAACTCAATCATAAACATATGGCCAAATATTCAGTTCATCATTATTGATGAAATATCCATGGTAGGTTGCACTTTGCTTGCTACAATACACTTAAAATTACAAAAGCTAGAATCTAACATTTTACCATTTGGAGGAATCAATATAATGTTCATGGGAGATTTTTTACAATTTCCACCAATCAGTGACACACCATTATATTTAACAAACATAAAATTGATTTTTACATTCACAAAATTAATAAAGAAAAAAACCTAGGTAAAAGCCTTTGGGAAAATTACATTTGACTAAATAGCATTATCCTAATAGAACAAACGAAAAGAACAAAAACATTCGATATGCTACCCTTTTAAAAAACCTTTGAATTAGAAATATTCTAAAGTTAGATTTTGATTTACTAAAGACCCGTTTTTATCTAATTTAAATGTCAACTTATTCGATGATCCATGGAGAACAACAACTTTTATAGTTCCTCGTAATGAATTATGAAATGCCATAAACCATTACATGATAGATATCCATTCAAAAACATCAAAACAAAAATGTTACATTATTGTCACAATTGACACATACAAAAAAGGTCAAATATGAAGGAATTTCCAATATCACCATCAAATATTAGAATCAAACACCTCCAAAACATTCACAATCAATAGATATCAATTGCCAATTGCCCCCACTTTTTTGTTTCACAAACTTCAAAGCACAAGGACAAACATTTGACAACTTAATCATAGACCTTCGGCAACCACCTAACAATGTGCGTTCATATATGCACAACATATACCTAACCTTATCATGTCTATGATCCATAGATGGACTCATAATCCTACAAAATATTACTATGCAAGACATATGCAAAACTAACTCAGAAAAAAGATCCCTAGAAATGTTAGAACCTATTTCATAACATAATACAACAAAATAATCCAAAATAATAATCCACAAAAATCCTACAAAGAAAAAAAAACATTTAATTATGATTGGTGATTCAGATGATGACAATATTGACAACAATATCATCAATTATTGACATGAAGAAGTCCAATTAACTAAAAATGATGAAATTATTCTTCTCAATCCAAATGGATGCTTGAATGATCAACATTTAGCAGCCGCAATGCAAATATTGTATGTTCAAAAATTACAATTATTAGGATACCAACAACACACATGCAATCATAGGAATTATACATAGATACTTAACCAATTGTCTTCAACATATTTTCATAAATAATAATCATTGGATCTTAGTCAAAATACACGCATCCACACTAAACCTACACTACACAATATATGATTCAAACAAATTGACAATGAAAAAATTACCAAATGACATCATTCAATTATTAATTAACATCATAAATGTTAAACACCTACTATATTTATATGTAAATGTTTTGCAACAACCAGATAGTGCATCTTGCAGATTTTTCACAATAACATATGCAACCAATATAGCATTTGAACTAAACCCAAAAAAATCTATTTACAATGTGCCACAAATGCGATCACATTTGCATAATAATATAAACAATAAAACTATATCTCCATTCCTTAAATACTCACATTTAAACACACTATACAAGTAGCACAGAGCCCATGTTTGTTATTATCATATTACTCCCATGTCAATGGCATATTGACTGTCATTGGCAAACAAGCACCAAGAATTCATGTAAAGGCACATGCAAACGATAACAAAAAGAAAATGTAACAAATAAATCATATGCATCAAAATGAATGAAAAGTGATTATTATTTTTCATTCATATCAAAAGTATAAATAATTTTATATTGTTAGTTGTAAACATTGAAAAATAATATTCAATGTCCCAAGGTGCATTTTTGGATTAACCAATTATTTTACACTAAAATGCCAAATATATTTGGGTAATATCATATAGGTGTTTTAACTTTTGATTGTATCAAAAACTTGAAAGCTAGCTACACTTTGTTGCAATTTTACCAATGACAATCAAATGATAAAAAATATAAATATTGTACCTATGAGTAATAATTGATAAAATTTGTCAAAATATTTAATTATTTTCAAAAAATGAGTCTAATAGCCCGAAGATTTTGACTATCAAGCACATGGTTATGCAAGGTCTCTTCCTACATGTTACTCCTTTAATGTAAGTTCATCCTCAACAAATTCATCCATAGGCCTTGTAACCATATAATTGGCAAATTTTGTCAAAATATATAGTTAATTCTTTCCCAAAAGTGGGTCTAGTAGCCCCCAATTTGAATATTTCAGGATTTTTAGAATCAAGGATAAGGTATACAAGGTCTCTCCTTATATGTTTTTATTTTATTAATTTATTATTACTTTTATATGTTACTCTTTCAGTATAATGTAATTTCATCCATAACAAGTTCATCCAAGTGGAGTTTTTTCATTCATTAGTGTGCTAGTGGGGTTTTTTGTTTTTTCTCTTATTTTGTGTTGCGTGCTTATGCAGTGTATTTTTGGAGGAATTTCTTTTCCTTAGGGTTTCGAGGGAAGGCGGGTAGGGACGGGAAAGAAGAAGAAGAAGAAGAAGAAGAAAGAAGCGTAAGTAAAGGGGCTTTGGCTATGGCGGCCATGGCTGCAGAGAAAGCTCCGGCTATGGCAGTGGCGTCGCAGCAGCAGCAGCAGCCGGGTGTAGCGTCGGCAGCAGTAACAGGCGATGGTGCGAGCGCGTTGACGAGGGAGCAGATGCTGAGGGAGCGGTACCTCAAGGGCGTGAAGAAGCGGAAATGTACCATGTGTGGCAACACCGCTCGGGCCAGGTCTTTCTTTCTTTCCTTCTTTTCTGGGAGCTCCTCTAAGAACCCTAAACCAAACCCTTTACTCTCCGTCTCAGATTTCCAAAAAAAAGAGTGGGGCGATGCAATTTCGGGCTTTCAAGCAAAGCATTTGATTGAGAGTGCGAAAGAAAAAAAATTGTGAAGACTCTTGACTCTTGACTGGTTTTTTTTTTTTCCTTTCTTTCTTTTTGGGTTTGGTTTTTCTCAAGAATCAATCACTTTGGTTAGGGTTTCTCGGCATTCAAAGTATGGAGCTTTGTTCCGCATTTAGTGACCATGAGACTGAATCTATTGAAGGAAATGGAATCAACATGCCAGTAAAACCATAAAAATGTGCCCATAAGAGATAGAGAATGCTTGAGAACAGCATTCTCTCTCTCTCTGTGAGGTCTTGTGTTTGGGGTTAAGACTTTTTTTGCATGTGACCTAAAAGATCAGATTGCTTTTGTTTGAGAGCTTTTGAAGAGGAGCATTTTTCTTCTTTCTAATAAATTCGGTGTGTAGAGTGAGACTGGAAATATATTTCCATGACAGCATCTGGATCTGACAAAGACCAGCATAATTTTCCCTTCTTTTTAAATTTTGCTATGTTAAGTGATGAGACAGGAAAATATGACAATGGCATCTGGTTCTTTGGACAGGGTGGCTTAATTTGGAGATAGATATTTTGCATGCCATAATCTTAGGGCTATGACAGAAGTGTCATCATGATCTTGCCAAGATTTGTGAGTCAGATTTTGGGGTTTTTGATTTTATTATTTTGTCCAGCTGTATTAGAGTAACCCTAATTTACTGTTATTTCAGGTTTTTATTTATTACTGGTGTATCAAAGTTGAGTTTAGCTGCTAATTGTGTGTTCACCAGTGATATTTTGTTGCAGTGTTTCTGATGATGGTTGGATGTGGATGTAGGTGTCCTTTCCGAGCTTGTAAAACGTGCTGCACAAAATCAAAGAACACTTGCGAGGTCCATGGTTAGTTAAACCCTGAAGGCCTGTGCTCTTCCATCCATGTATGGTTTCTATATCTCTCCATACAGGGATCTGGATTCTAGGAGGAATTGACTAGCATTTCAGATAGCTGATGATGATGGAGCTGTGCAGTGACCAAGCCATGCAAGCAGAGTCCAAGCACTACTCCAGTAATGGACCCACGTGATCCACGGTGGCCTGGGGTTGTCAGTATGTAAGTCAAAATTGCCTCTGATTTTTTACCAAATACCTACATCAAATCCTGTAATAATGACAATTGTAGATGTGATGTCCTTACTGCTTGAAGAGTATGGTATTTGGTGCAGTGGCATATTCAGTAGTAATGCCATGGTGATGATTTAGGAGGGGTTATTTTGATCAATTGGGATTCTGTTGTCTGAATAGTGTCTTAAAGACACAGTTTTTGGAGAGCCTGACATGCCACTGTGCAGATGTAAAAGCTTATGGTGCCTTTGTTAGGGAGAACTGATTCTGGTGTCCTTTGTTATTTCTGTATGTTATGGTGCAGGTCTGCAGCTTATGGGACTCCCTTCATGAGAGCTCCCTACACACATTCACCCACATATCAGGCAACTGTCCCTGGGATTGGCACAATCAGATCTACTATGGGTTATGTAATACCACAATCAGGCCCTCGTCCTCACTCCACACAGGGGTATGGGGTGGTCCCAGGTTCACGGCCATGGCAACCCGCTCCTGCTTCTCTTGAACAGCAGGAGCTCTACAAGTTGCGAAACTTGAAAGCAGCCATGCAAGCAGCTAGCCGGGTATGTGAACAGAAAGATTGTGAATCACCTTAACATTCTGCAAAGAAGATGGAACCCACCACATATGGTGGTGGATAATAGTGCTCAATTTCAAGAAGTTTCAGGTCTGGCTTTCTCAGGGGTTGATGACATTTGAGGACTTGGGGGTTTGCCATTTTTTTCTAGGAAGTTTTCCTAGTCCAGTGATGTAAGTTCATGATATGCTTTCTTGATGTTTGTTTTTTGAGGTGAGATGGTAAATTATTCTGGGGTTGATGTTGATTACTAATTTCAGTTATGTGCCAATAGGAAGCTGCAATTACAAATACGTGGAGAGCACAGAAGGTGCAGGAGTATAAGGATGCTGAACTTGCAATGGAAAATGAAGCCTTTGACCGTTATATGCTGAATATGTCATTACTAGAGGAGGTTTTGATTCCAGTTTCTGCAATCACGGGCCTCTCTTCAGAGGGCGAGCTACTTGTACAAGACGGGGAGGCTACAGATGAAAACAGGGATGGTAATGTTTCTGATACTTTGATGCTAGTGGATGGAATGCGTGTGCATCAAGGGGAAATAAGAGCAAGGAAGGAGGCCAGCCGGCAGCGGATGAGACGGACGGTTGAAAGACATCTTCTGACTCTCAAGAGAGGGGGGCAACAAGAGTCTTTCAATCATGAAGATGATGAACTGATACAGGTCTACATTTTTTGCCCTGCATCCTTAGCAGTCTAGGGTCTCCTCTCAAAAAGCAAGTATATTGATGGTGGAAGAAAGGTGACAAGGACATAAAAGGGTTGGTAGAAAACCCTATTCAGGGTCTGTTGACTTGGTTTCTCGTAAGATTGTTTTAAGTGGTTTTTTCTTGTGTTCACAACTAATTAGGATCTCTTTGATTTACCTTGGTACTGTTACAGCATCCATTCTAATACAAAAGGATTGTGCAGGTAGGGATACCAGGATGGCAGCAAGACTTCAAACGTTTCAAGGCAACTACAAAGGAAGGAAAAGAATGCTTGGAGCGAGTTGAGCTTTTTGAATCTCTTGTGCAAAAAACAAATCTGATTCAAACGAGAGCAGATATTGATGCCTGTGGAGATTTTTATCGGCAGAACTTTGGCCATGGACTTGATATCCTCCTTCCCCACTTATCACATAATGTTGAACATCTATATGGTGCCAAGCTCAGGAAAGATGAAAATTATTGCTCTGCTGCAACCCTCTCAGACCTAGAACCAGAAAAAGGCAACAAAGGTCAGAAAGTTTCACCATCAAAAGATTCACATGCACGTTCAGATACTGACACATCAGAATCAGCCAAGAGAGAGAGGGAAGAAGCATTGCAAAAGGAAGATGAAAGAGAATTGACTGAACTAGAAGGGCAGGATCCAGAACAATCCAAAGCTGAGACAAAATCACCTGCAGGAGAAGAGATGATGGATCACAAAAGAATTCCAAATGAGGTAAGTAGTGCAAATGAAGAAAGGAACATAGAAATTTTGACCAAAGAAACAGGAGAACTTGAGGAAGGTGACAAGCAAAGACAACCAAATTGGCCCCGTTTACATGAAGGTTTTCTCAAGGGTCGTGGGTGGTGGAAAGTGGAAGCTGATGAATACAGCACTCAGATAGTTTGCCAACAGTTTCTGAACTCTAGTCACACAGTAGAAGCATTGTAGTCTTCATTAGAAGTGTTGTGATTGCTCAATCTTTCCAGCATTGTAACTGATATAATTCAAATGGAACATCCTCTAGGGAAGCAACCTATTAAAGATCCCAAGATGTTTGTGATGAATAATCACTTTGTGACAATCTACAGTTGATGGCAGGTTCACAGTATACAATCAAAAATTGTCGTTTGTGGTGTTTGGTCATGAAAACTTCTGCGGGTTTCTCTAATCTATAAATGGCTCTGTAACAGAAAAGTTCAAGATTGAAGGAGGCAAAGATGAGGAAGTACAAAAATGTGTTTGCCTTGTCATTTTCCTAGATTGTTTGACAATCAAACAGCAGATCCAAGAACTCAGGCAACTAGGAAGTGACTCCCTGGTCATCTATACTTGAAAGGAGATTGATAGGTCAACTTGAGTTCCACAATAGTAACAGAGTCAGCTGTGCCACACACCTTGTTACATTTGCCGGAATAGTTCCAGTGCCTTTGGCCCTTGTCCATGTTTCACATATCCCAATATAACTGCATTCCAAGTGACCTGCATCTTGAGATGGTATCTTGTTGAATGCTCTCTGAACATCTTCCATGCTCCCACATTTGGCATACATGTCAACCAAGCTATTTCCCACAAAGACATCCAAATCCCATCCACTTTGAATGATCTGCTCATGAGCACATCTGCCCTCTTCAAGTGCAACTACACTGGCACATGCATTTAGCACCCCCACAAAAGTAACAACAGATATGAAAAGACTCATAACCACTCTGAATTATGTACTCATTAACATGCCTGCCATCTTCAAGTGGTCCTAGTGAACCCGCACATCTGTTAACCAGCTGAACAAAAATTGGATTTGTTGAGAATCATTCCTTCTTGTTGCATTTGTTCAAAAAGTTGCATAGTCTTCTCAGGTTGTCCTTCCTTCACATATTTTGTAAGCTTCTTATTTCATCCAAAAATGTTCAATTTGCAGTTTGCCTGTTGGCGATTGCAGCAGTCTCTATTGCCACCCATGGCAGGCGTTGTCAGTCCACACAAGCAAGAGTGCTTCCTGTGTCTTCTTATGTTTGAAATTCAGGTGCCTTTCTTTTGCCTGTAACCAGCAATCCAGATCAAACTGATTCCCATATGTGCAAAGGATCCAAAATGATTCTTTTGTGCCAAAGTTTGAACCATGGTATGATAGCAACAAAAAGAACCCAACAAGATAGACACCAATGAGAGCTATGGCTCCAATTGACATGTGAACTTTCTCTTACAGGATTGAAGTTCAGTAACCTTCTTTGATTTGTGATCCCACCATTGCAAAAAAGAGCCAAAAAAAGTCTCTTCCTTCAGCCAACTGCTCCCTTATGCGGCTCATTTTTACCCGGGAATCAGCTGCACTGCCTTTGAAGACAGTTTCTAGCATGGAACTGTCAAGTGAACTATGTTACAAAGTGTACACTGTACCTGCCTCACCTGCACCAGCTACCATTATCGTTGTAACTGGAATTTCTCTCTTTTTATCTTGCAAAATATACAATGATGTTTTGTGAAAAGTTAGGTGATGGACATTGATGGATGAAAAGAAATATTTTGCATTATTCCCTAATCATAGGGACTGGAATGGACAATTTTCAAGTTCGGTTTTGTTCTCATTGCTATGTGTATTTCGAAACTTTGATAAAGGTTGTTGCCGTGTAAACAAATGTCACATTATTATACATAGTGTTAACTACATTTTAGCACAAGTTGATTAGGTTCACTTTCATTCATGAGCCTAAGGTTTTGTGCACCTCAATCGCCCAATTCGTTTAGTCCAAAGATTGCAATTTTAGATGCTCTAAATCCAGACTTAACATCATAAGTTTGAACTTTGAAAAAAAAAAAACACTTTGTGTTATGTCTAATGAACATAAACTATAGATTTTTTGCCTCTTTCAACACTTTCACTAAAATTTCACCATTTATATTAGCTTCAACAACAAGAATCTAACCCATATTCCATTTTAATCTTGCATTAGTGCATTTTACTCATTGACAAGGGATTTTATGTGGGATTACAGATGTACATAACATTGCATATGTTGATTATCATATTTTGCAAAAAGCGGGTCAAATGCCTACATATTTTGATGACATCGTACAACTCACATCTCTGGGAGGCATCAGGCTTTGCTGTGCCCTTGACCAGCCTCAATCTGTGCAGAAATGCTCAACCAAAACCATTTTGCTTAGCCAAACCCACATGTTTTGACATTTCTTCATCCAATTGTAATTTACACAGTCACATAGTGAGCACCACCACTGGAGGTGCTCTAAGTTATCATCATACTGTCATATGCTAATTCCAAAAAAATCTCACAAAACTACACCAGTCCCTGGAGCTTACAAACACATGGCCTGTGCATCCAGTTTCCTCGTCCACAACCAAACAATGTCTGCAAAGCCAAATTTTCCTACCAAAAGCACAACTCAAGTTTTGTACAGTGCAATGTCCTACAGATGCAATCAATTCTGACAAACCATATGATGATGGTCTATGGAGAATCTGAAACAATTTCAAAATTCAAATCCTCAAATGTCGTGTTTTTGGAACCTTGTGCCAACTAATAAAAAACTTGCACCCATTGATAAAACATTGACAAAGCTATTATCCAGCCAAAGACTTCTTTCTATCAATCATCTGTTAAATACCTGATCACTATACCTCACACAAGCACAATTCCAAAAACCCATAACATTCACAACATTCTTGGCATGTATCCCACCACTTTGTCAATATCCAGCTTCAAACCCTTGCAAACTTATTAAAATCCCTTACTGAAAACCAGTCTTCTGGTATATACAAAACTGTCCACATAGAACTAGTACCCTCTTCTCCCCTTTTGACACAAGTAGAGATCTGCACTGTGTTTTTTCTTCCTACCATTGCATCCCAAAATTACATACTAAACTCCCGCAGAAAGAAAGCCTCGCCCTTGCACCTCCAAATCTTACAACACATTTACCCTGCTTGAACCTGGACTAACCTGATCACATTGCTGCCAACATCTGCAAGAATAAACTCCCGCAGAAAGCTCTCTTGCACCTTCAAATCTCACAGCACAGTATCCTGCTTGACCCTGGACTAACCTGAACACATTGCTGGGAATCTTGATGCATCAGTGGAGCTTGTTCCCATGCACCATCAATCCAGCTGCAAACTGATCCCTGCATGAAAGGAATTCACCTCATGGCTGCAATTAGTGTTTATGCAGCTTCCTATTTCTACACACTGCAAATGTGGATTCAACCTGAGCCCACCATGGCAAACAGTGCAAAGCCCAGCAAGATGAGAAGCCAGTGACCACTATAGTCCATGAAAGACCTCAAGATGTCGCTGGTCCAGCTCTGGTTGTACCCAGCGTATCTGTCGTTGGCATCCCACTGTCCATATCCACCAGGCTTCGACCAGGGCCAGGCTCTCTGTTGTTGCTGCTGCTGTGGCCAGACCATCCTGCGTGGTGCTCCGGGACTGAAAGACCTGTTTCCCTGAGAGTAGGAGCGGCCGAATGACGGAGGTCCGGAAAACCACTGCGCCAAGACGAACAGGACCACAACGATCAAGAGAAGCGGTAGCGGGAAGGACGGCGATTTCTGGTACACCACCGGAGGTTGCGGCAGGGCCATGTATGGTAAGACTGCGATGATGAGGACGACGCCGAGTATCGTCGCCGGCACCCACGGAGACGGTCCACCCTTGTCTCTCGTCCTCCGCATCATGATTCCGCTACTTGTTCGCACAGAAATACTCCGAAGGAATTAAAGGAAAGGAAGGACGAAAGAACCGTCTCTAGACGTTGGAGCCTCCTACGTTGTTGTACACGGCAACAAAGATGGCAAAACAAAAGCTCATGAAAGAAGTTCCAAAAGAAAAAAACTGCATGCGCTGGTGATGGAGCTCAAGGCAAGGAACGATCACGATGGAAAAAGACTTCCGGAAGAAGAAGGAAAAAGATATATCAACCTCTTCAAGGAAAGTTCTATAGGCATAAGGAAAAACTCGAAAGAGAAAGCTCCTCTTCAGAGCTTGATGGATGCAACAACGTCGTCACAACATCAATGAAGACGAAGAACCTTACAAGAGCTTTGTGCTGGCTCAAAACACAACCATTGAGCCAAATTTTTCGTTTCTAAAAGCGCGTGAAAACAGAGACTATTGTACTAAAATCAGTCAAAGATGGTGATGATGAATGAGATCAGAGACAAGACAGAGACGGAAGATCGAAACGCGAAGAAGAAGAAGCTTCTTTCTCGTGTGCGAGACATACGGAGAGAGAAAGGAGGGAGACGAAGAAGAAGTCCCAAGGGGATTGACCACTTGGCCGTTCTTCTTGGCCGCGCCGCGTGGCATAATTTAGTTGGTGGATGGATCGGGATGTGCGGTCGAACGAGGTGCTGAGTAAACTGACATGGAGACGTAGTTTGAGGTTCCTTTCCACGTGGACGATATCTAGTTGTTTAATAGAAGTCGACGCTTTACGAGACCTGGATAGGTCCTTGTTTAATTCGGGAATCGGTACTTCGATTTAAGTTACATAGGTAGTAGACATCTGATTCAGGATCTGGCTGGAATTTTAAAAACTTTTGGGGGTGCGGACCGTCTGGGCAGGTCCCAGTACGGGACGGGCAGCCCCGTGGAAACTGAATTGCAGGCGCCAGAACTCCCGTGTGTAAGGTTCGGGGAAGGTTCTAGAATGGTACCGCCTTTTGTAACTAAATTAACTCCATTTGTTATTGTTGTTGTTTTTTAAATATTTATTTATTTAAATTAATATAATACAATATAATAATTTTATTTAATTTATTTTAATTTTATTGAGGGGTGGGGTAGGGGGAAAGGGCAAGTGGGGATGGTGGTACCTCTAGAGTCGCACCCTTACAATGATGATGCCATGTGCATTATTGGCTTTGATACGAAAATTCAAGGTATCGTCCAATGAATGAGGTAATAGGAGTTGAAGAAGTCCTAATTTGTTTCTTTTTCTACAAGAGAGTAGGGCTAGTTTATGGGTCCATAACCGACCATAATAACTAGCTTTAGGGGCTGATGTGGTTTTTTATGATTGGATGCCCACATCCAGTTATATTGCCTATTCAACTACGGGTATCTCATTCTTCGCATGGACCAAAGAGATTGATCCATATCCATTTTTGTGTATGGATGAAAAATTGAATTTTCATCCATTGACTAAGCCAATTTTGGATGTAAAGGATGCTAATTATGTTGGGCAATTCTCTCAAGGTCGCTCTTTACCAAAAATAGCCTTGTGGGAACCACCCCACTTCTTCCCCATTTACCTAGTCCCAATTAGGTCTCAATAACTTATATTGTGACTTAAGGGGACTTCCCCTATATGGAACTTTAATAAATGGGGAATTTGTATACCGATCAACTCAAGTAAGAGTGCTCAGTATGTACAATTTACTGTGAAAAAGTCAAAATATGCCGGTTTAGCTTAGGAAATTGGCTTTTGTGCAGCAAATTCGTGCAGCTTGTCGTGGCTGGTGAAAGGCGCAACACAGTTGTGCACCTCCAAAAAAAGAGTGTAATAAATTGGACCTAACTGCAGCTCAGTACTTCTGATTGGTCGATCATAATGATTGGTCCAGGTGGTTTGCTATTAGTACTCCCCCACATATATGCAGTTCCCGTTACAGTTTTATTGGTAGGGTTGCCAACGAAAAAACAGCTAAATTTAGACATTTAATTTTACTATCCAGAGTGACATACTGAGCACCAGTGGAGGTGCTCTAAATCCCCAAGTAATGGGGACTTCCCCTATATGGAACTCTTAGAAAGGGGGAATTAGTTTACCAATGGATAGTGAACCACCTACTTAAAACATTGTTGACACATAGTGCTTAGTGAATGGTAAGTGTCTGTTAAAATTTATTGATTTTTTTGGGTCCATTTGCATTTGTAGTCTTAGGTAGCATTGCCAATGATGTGGCACCTTTGTTGGCAGGTGATGTTAGTTTAGTGTTAGCATTTATGATAATTGATATTTCAAACCTAACTTAAAAACCTAAGTTGTGAGGTCTTAACTCAATGTTATGTAAAGAGGTTTTTTAATTAATTAGCACAATTCTGGAGTCAAACTCAATATCTACTATATTTAACAATAGTTGTAATAATCTTGATTATGATCACTAATCATTAACATTCATCTCCATAGTGTGAATTCATATTGATAAAGGTAATCCGCTTTAATTTTTGATATTCTAATTTAGCTTAACGCTAACTTAACGGGTATGTACACCAAAATTGTTAACTAGCATTTTAAGTTAGTGTTAAGTTTAACATACTTTTTTTTTCCCCCTTTATGATGGTATCTAAATGTGAGGCTGCCTAACACTACAGTCCCTCCCATCAGATCTGAATGATGTTCCTAACTTGGCTATCTTCCTTGGGAAACAACATCACTTTCTTATATAGCCAACCCTGACACCCTCCAACAACAACTTACAAGAATACGAGTTCCAATAAATTTTCCCTTCATTTGTGCCAAAAAAAATTACAAAGAAAATAAATAAATAAATAAATATAATATAATATAATATAATCTAATATTTTATTTACATTCTTTGTTTTGAAATTAATTAATGTGTCGACCCATTCTTCCCAAGTTTGGGCTTTGGACCTGCATGTTGTTGTTGTGATGGTTTGAGAAGTAGTGTGTTGTGCAAGTATGCAATTAGGGCCACTCTTCTTCCTTTTTTCAAAAACTTTAGTCTTCATTTGAATTCGTGTAAGTAGCAATATTTTCTAAGCAATTTTTGGAGATCCAAGAATGATGTGGTGGGCAATGTTCTCACATTGCAAGTTTTTGTCCTTTTTTTTTTT